>OKVL01000299.1_pt1 | contig 34184 bp, 19 predicted proteins | sample 1606791 | NCBI WGS metagenome assembly OKVL01 (sample SAMN03281006, study PRJEB24777) | human gut metagenome | isolation source: fecal sample PR165 from 1 month old male Malay infant, vaginally delivered...
GTGCAAATGGCCGTCCTCGACCTGGCTGAACGGGATCGTGGCCACGCCGTCCTTGAGCGAATACGCTTCCGGCGGCGAGAGAGTCGGCTGCTGGTTGATTGCGGCCACGCCCAAGGTCAGCGTCGCGGTAACGCCGATCATCGCCACCATGCTCCATGCGGCGGCGGCGATCGCACGGCGCCGGAACGCCTTGTGCTTGCGCACCGTGGCCGCATTGACGTCGGCCGCGAGTCGCTTCGCAGAAACCGGCATACGCAAGCCGGCCACCACCGAGGCGACGGCGGGAATCAGGAATATGAACGCTTGGGCCATAATCAAACCGGACTTGTTGTTGATCAGCCAGGCGAGCATCACGAACGCGATGTGCGGGAACCGCAGCGTGCGGGCCTGCATGATCTGCAGCAGGCCGGTCAGATGCTGCATCAGCTGGATCACCAGCACCACCAGCACCGCGGACAGGAACGCCGGACGGACCGCCGTCGAACGCATCGTGCGGAAGATCGCGGCGATGACCGCGGACGCGATGATACCCAGCACAAAGCCGAGCGCACGCAGCAGCATATCGGACGTGAAGATCGGGTCTCCCGGCTCGACCCAGATGGTCAGCTGCAGGATCACGTCCGGCAGCGCATAGAACACGGTGAGCGCGATGCCCAACGCCGCCACCAGATTGGCGAGATGCATCACCGCGGCGTGCCGACGCCAATTGCGGGTGATCAGTCGGTTCACGAACACCAACACGATCAGCAGGAGGTCGATGACCACGCAGCACCACAGCACCGGGTAGTTGATGAATGTACGCTGGTTAATCACCGCGGATGCACGCAGTCCGGCGAACACGATCGCCGCCACCAATCCGATGAGGATTCCCCACAGACGCCATCGGGAGCTGATTGGCTTGTCACGCCCCTCGCCGACGGTCAGCATCACACTCATGCACATGACCAGCAACGCGGGCCCCAGCGTGCCCGGCATCACCGCTACGAACTGTTCGAGCATTCGCACCCTTTCCTTGTTCCGTCTATTATGTTCCGTTCATTCCGTCATAAAAACAGCGAAAGCTCCTCTCGGGCAGAGAGGAGCATTTCACTCAGGCAATGTCAATCACCACTGACGCGGGGTGTAGTCCCAGTTGTCGAAGGTGACCTCGATCGGCTCGGTCCAGAAGCGACCCTTGACGCCGGTCTCGGGATCGACGTGCAGCATCCAGCCCTTCTTGGCCGGGGATTCGATCGACAGCTTCAGCTGGTAGGTGCCGGCCTTGTCGAGCTTGACGTTGGCGCCGTAGTGCGGGCCGTCGGAGGCGTTCATCTGCATGAAGGTACCGGAGGTGGCCTTGCCGCCTTCGACTTCCTTGCCGGTGGACTTGTCGATGATCGTGTAGTTCACGGTCAGCTCGGGGACGAAGTCGCCCTTGCCGTAGCCCAGCTCGGTACCCTTCTGGTTGGCGTGGATGTCAGCTTCGAGGTGGAAGCTCGAATCAGCGGCCTTCAGGCCCATGGAGGCGGGCTCCATGTCAATCGGCTGGAAGTACACGGCGCCGACGGTCAGCGGGCCGGCGTCCTTGTCCTGCTCGGCGGCGGTGCCGGACGGGCCGACCGGGACCTCTTCAAAGCCTGCGCCGGAGCTGGAGCTGGAGTTGTCCTTCTTGTCGCTGGACTGAGAGGAGCTGCCCGAAGACTTGTTGTCGGAAGCATTGTTGGTAGAACCGCACGCGGACAGCGAGAAGGCCATGGAACCGGCCAGCAGCACGCCGAGCAGGGCGGCGATCTTCTTGTTCTTCATCATTTCTCTATTTCCTTTGTTGTGTAGTGAATGGTATTCACAGATTGTTGGGTTGATTGTTCGGGGCACCGGCCGTCACGGCAGCCTTGGCCTTCGCCTTGCGCTGCTTGATGAAGCCGACCACGAACAGGGCGATCACCGCGATGGCCGCAATCACCTGGGCGATGATGCATTCGACGTACGGGTAGAAGCCGAGCCAGTCGTTCGTCGGAACGCCTTGCAGATACGTTGCCGGGAGTGCGTCGCCCTCGATCAGCGAGTGGACGCCGCCGCCGGCGAACACGACCACCAGCACCGACATCAGGATCGACGTGACCAGGAAGAACGGTCCGATCGGAATCTTCACCGACGTGAAGCGAATCACGAAGAAGATGATCAGCAGCACCACCGCGGCGGCGACGGCACCAATCACCATGCCATGCGCATCGCGGCTCATCGTGTAAATCGACTGGTAGAAGATCACCGTCTCGGCGCCTTCACGGAACACGGCGAGGAAGCTCAGCATGGCGAGCGAGATCACCGTACGGGACGCGACCTTTTCGCCGGCATCGACCTGTGAGGAGACGGAGGCCACCGCGGCTTCGGTCTTCTCCTTGATGTACCGGTTCCATGCCTCGACGCTGGACTTGTTGAGCATCCAATTGCTGGTCCATAGCAGCATGGCCATGGCAATCAGGGCGCACACGCCTTCCATGATCTCCTGAATCGGGCCGGACCCACCGAACGCGAGCACGAAGATGACCGCGACCACGCCTGCGCCGGCAAGACCGGCGAGCACGCCCACATAGATCCACTTGGTGAAACGCTTGTTGCCGGACTTGACGAGGTACGCCACCACGGCCGCGACCACCAGCAGCGCCTCAAGACCCTCACGAATCAGAATCAGGAACGCCTGGCCGACCGAGCTGGTGATGAACTTGGTGAAGCTGCCTTCCTTGTCGGCGGCACCGCCGTCGAGCTTGCCGGCGTCCTCGACCAGCATGGCCTTCAAATCGTCGACGAGCTTCTTGGTGTCTTTGAGCGAGGCGCCTGTGTTCATCGACTTGCGGCACATCTTGAACTGGTACTCGACCTGCGAGACGCGGTCGCCGCTGATGGCGTTCATCACGTTCTTCTCGAAGCCGAGCTTCTCGTAGTACTGGTAGTAGGCGTCGTTGACGAGGGTAGCGCCCTTCGCGCCGTCGCCGCCCGCGTACGACTTGTAGGCCTTGTCGAGGATCGGCATCATCTCGTTGGCCACGTCGGTCCAGCTGCGGTCGCCCTTGCCGGGGTTCTTCTTCTGCTTGGACTGCAGAACCTTGCGCTCCTTGGCGATCTGCTCCTGCAGCGCCTTGTCGTAGTCGCGGGGATTGGCGAGCTTGGTGTTCGCGTCGAGCTGCTTGGCGGTGCTGTCGAGGTCGGAGACGAGCGCGGTCACGCTCTGTTCGATCTTCGCCTCGTTGCCCGTCACATATGACAGGTCCTGAATGTCTTGGAACGCCTGCTGCTGGGAGGCCTGCTTGTCGGAGCCGATGTTGTCGATCACGACCTGGGTGAAGTTGGACGCCACATAGATCTCGTTGTATGCGGCCATGAAGTCGGACGTGGAACCGGCGGTGTTGCCGTCCTCGTATTCCTTCTGCCCCTGCTGTAGCTGCTTGTCCATCGCGGCGGCGACGTCGGCCCATGTGTCGTAATCCGCGGAACCGTCGGCGGCCATCGCCTGCGGGGCGAACATGACGGCCATCACCGTGAACAGCGCCGCGACGACGGCCAGCGAACGACATCCAACCGCCCGAAGATGCGCTACCGCACGACATCGCATATTGGATTCCTCTCCATATCAACGCTTTCTAAACCATCTATGCAATATAGAGAAAAAAAACCTGAAAGAACAGTCTTGACTTTTGAATTTTTATGCGGTAATAGAGCGGCCCCTGAGGCCGAAATGTCTCATATTGTGGTCATTGTATGGGTGGCCCATTAGGGGCCGCTCTCAAAACTCGCAGATACAAGACGTTTTTCGGGTCCCGTTGTATCTGTGAGTTTTGAGAGCCTGCTTCAGCCATCAAGACGATTCAACACCTTCCGCTCGTTGTAGAACGCGAAGACGATGCCTCCGATGCCGCACAGCACGGCCGCGCACACGGCGGCGATGCGGTAGCCCGCGCCGGACGCCATGCCGATGGTGGAGACGCCGGTGAACAGCAGCATGGCCACGGACTGCCCCATCTTCATCGCAAAGGTGCGGGCCGCGTAGAACATGCCCTGACGATCCTGGCCGGTGGTCTTGGAGCTGGCGTCGGCGATATTCGCCACGATGGCTTGCGGCAGAATGCCGAACGCGGCCATCGGAATCGCGCCGACCACCGAGAGCACCAAACCCTGGGCCATCGCCGGAATGAAGCCGAGCGCGGCCGAACCAAGGGCGCCGGCAAATGCGAACGCACAGGTGAAGATCACGAAGGCAACCAGCAGCAGGCGCTTCTTGCCGACCTTATTGGCCAAGATATTGACCGGCAGATAGAACAGCACGGAGACGCCGGTCATGAGCACGAAGTAGATGGTCGTGGTGGTTTCCGGCAGCTTGAGCAGGCTGGTCACGAAGAACGGCAGACCGGTCTGGAAGGTGGTGATGGCCACCCAGTAGACCATGTCGGAGCATACGAACTTGCGGAATTCGCCGTCGCCGAACGTCTGCTTCAGGGATTCGATGGCCGATTCGGAGGTGGGCTGGGAGTTGACGTAGTCCTTCTCGCGGATGGCCAGCGGAGGCACCAGCATGCACACGAACGCCACGGCGGCCATGATGGTGAAGGTCACGCGGATGGCGGTGATGCGGCCCATCATCGGCACGAACGCGCCCCAAATCACCGGCGCCACGTACGCGATGGCCGTGCCGGCCACCCAAGTGAAGGAGATGGCGGTGGAGATGGTGAGTTGCTGCTTGGAGTCGTGGCCGAGTTCGGCGATGAGCGCGTTGTACGGCGTGCAGTAGAACGTGAGGGCGATGTAGTAGCCGATCACGGTGACGAACAGGAACGCCGCGTTCACCCAGCTGGTGCCGTTGATCGGGCTCCAGAACACGAGCACGGTGACCACCGCGAGCGGCAGGGCGGCGAATTTCAGGAACGGCATACGTCGTCCGGATTTGGCGTCGCAACGGTCGGAGAGGGACGCCACGGCCGGGTCCACGAAGGCGTCGAAGAATCGGGCGAAGGCGGTGATGCCGCCCACCACGGTCACGATGCCGAGCACAACCAGGCCTTGCGGCACGAACACGGTCTGGCCTTGGGAGATGGTCTCCTGGTCAGGTTGGTAGAAATACACGAGCCAGTTGGAGATGATGCCGGAAAGCAGTGCCCAGCCGAACTGGCCGACCGCAAACGCCCACACTTTGGCGATGGGGAGATCTTTGATGGCTGACTTCGCCGGTGCAACTTGCGCACCCGTTACACTTGCTGTAGTCGTATTGCCCATTCTCACAACCTCCGAATCAACATTGACACAGTGTCAAAATCCAGTATACACCGGCACACCATGCGTTCTACGATAGTGGGCATGACAAGTCTGACCGAGCAACTGCCATACGTATACGCTTTTCCTGATGCGTTGGGGACCGGATTACTGGTGCACACCGAGAGCGTATTGGACGATGAGATACGCGATCGTATTGGCTCGTTCATCCATGAATATGAGGTTGTATTATCTCGATTCCGCGATGATTCGACGGTCGGCCGGATGCGCACGGCCACGCATGGCGGCACGTTCGATTTTCCTGACTGGGCATCGGGTCTGTTTGGCCTGTACGACCGCCTGTTTACGGCAACCGATGGGGCGATCGACCCATGCGTGGGCGAGGATTTGATTCGGCTTGGCTATGACGAGTCGTATTCGTTTACGACTGCGCCAGATGCCGCTGAACATGCAGGCGCGATTCACGGACGAGCCGTTTGGTCAGCCGACGTTGAGCGGCATGGCACAACACTGGTGACGCGTGGACCGGTCGCGCTCGATTTTGGCGCGTGCGGTAAGGGGTATTTGGTGGATTTGCTTGCGGGGATGTTGGGTGATGGCGCGGGTCACCCTCAACCCATTCAATACGTCATCGACGCCGGGGGTGATTTGCTAGTGCACACGGACGAACCAATCACCATCGCCCTTGAAGATCCTGCCGATCCGGCCAACGCCGTAGGTACGGTCGAAATCAGCCACGGCGCATTCTGCGCGAGCTCCCCCAGCCGCCGCCACTGGTCTGACGCCGCAGGTCACCAACTTCACCATCTGCTCAACGCCATCGACGGACTACCGGTTGACGATGTAGCCGCCACATGGGTGGCCGTCACGCCGCCATCGAGCGCCATAACCACGAAGACATCGACGCATGGCAGCAATGCCTCGACAACGGCAAACCGCGATACCGACGATTCGTCGAACACCGTTGCGGCACACGTCCCTGTCACACTGGCCGACGGACTCGCCACAGCCCTGTTCACTACCTCGGCCGCCCAGTTACGCGCTCACTTCGATTTCGAATGCGCCATCCTCAACGCCAATCGTGCCGCCGCACAATCCCCCAATTTTCCGGGCGGTTTTTTCACACACTAATGTACGAAATCATCAGTATCACATCCAGTGGAGCATTCCCTCGGGTGGACCGATGGGTTGCTCCCCTCAGTCAGCTACGCTGACAGCTCCCCTCGGAGAGGGGAGCCGAGTATAGCTAATCCGCTAATCCGCTAACGCAGGAAACAATCCGTCAGTCAGCGAGTGCGAACTGGCTGTTGTACAGGTCGGCGTAAAAACCGCCCGCCGCCAGCAGCTCGTCGTGCGTGCCGCGCTCGATCACGTCGCCGTGGTTCATGACGAGAATCATGTCGGCGTCGCGAATCGTGGAGAGGCGGTGCGCGATCACAAAGCTCGTACGCCCCACGGTCAGCGCATCCATGGCCTTCTGAATCAGCTCTTCAGTACGGGTATCGACCGAGGAGGTGGCCTCGTCGAGAATCAGAATCGGCGCGTCCTGCACCATCGCGCGGGCGATGGTCAGCAGCTGCTTCTGGCCCTGGGAGAGCGACGACTTGTCATCGAGCACGGTGTCATAGCCGTCCGGCAGCGAGCGGATGAAGTGGTCGAGGCCCACGGCCTTGCACGCATCCTCGATTTGCTTGTTGGTCACGCCAGGCTTGGAGTAGGCGATGTTCTCGCGCACAGTGCCACGGAACACCCACGTATCCTGCAGCACCATGGAGAACTGGTCGTGCACGTTCCAGCGCGGCACGGACTTGGTGTCCACGCCGTCAATCGAAATCGAACCGCCGGAAATCTCGTAGAAGCGCATCAGCAGGTTGACCATGGTGGTCTTGCCGGCACCGGTCGGGCCGACGATGGCGACCTTCTGACCGGCCGAGACTGAAGCGGAGAAGTCGTTGATAATCGGCTTGCCCGGCTCGTAGCCGAACTGCACGTGGCTGAATTCCACGTCGCCCTTCACTTCGTGGCCGTTGGTCCCAAGCAAAGCGGACTTGTCGGATTCGTCCTCCATCTCCGGCTCTTCAAGGAAACCGAACACGCGCTCGGCGGCGGCCGCGCAGCGCTGCAGGTTCTGGAAGGCCTGCGCAAACTGCGAAAGCGGCTGAGTGAACAGGCGGACATACATCATGAACGCCACGATCACGCCGAACTCGATCTGCCCGTCGAGCGCGAGCGCCGCGCCCACCACGCACACCACCACGTAGCCGAAGTTGCCCACGAAATTCATGAGCGGCATCATCAGGCCGGAGAGGAACTGCGACTTCCAGCCGGACTCGTAGAGGTCCGAGTTGTACTTCTCGAAGCGACGAATCGAATCGGCCTCGCCGTTGTATGCCTTGACGATGAGGTGACCGGCGTACATCTCCTCCACGTGGCCGTTGACGTCACCCAGCGCCATCTGCTGCCGGGCGAAGTACTTCTGGGAGGACTTCATGATGGCCATCATGATGATCAGGCCGATGAGGCTGGCACCGATGGCGCACAGGGTCATGATCACGTTGTTGTAGAACATCATCACCAGCGCGCCCACGAACAGCGTCACCGAGGTAATCAGCGAGCCGAGCGACTGGCCCAGCGTCTGGCCGATGGCGTCCACATCGTTGGTTATGCGCGACAGCACGTCGCCGTAGCTAACCTTGTCGAAGTATTTGAGCGGCAGTTTGTTGATTTTGACCGAGATGGACTCGCGCAGTCGCTGGGCGGTGCGCTGGGTGACGTTGGCCATCATCCAGCTTTGCACGTAGCCGAGCACGGCGTAGCCCACGTACAGGGCCACCAAAGTCCAGGCGATGTGGCCCACCGTGCCGAAATCTACCGAGTTCATCACCGGTCTGCCGTTAACGATGGCGGGCAGACCTTTGACGATCTCGTTGGTCATGTCCTTGAGCTTGTCCGGGCCGACGATCTGGCAGACGGTGCCGGCCGCGCCCAGGATGAGCGCGATGATGATGACGGGAAGATAGTTGCGGCAGTAGTTCACGAGTTTGCCCATGACTTTGCCGAAATCATGGGGCTCTTCGACGGCACGCCTGCCGCCCATTGGTCCTCTTGGCATTTGTTTTACTCCTTAAAAGTCCGTATTGACCTCCCTCTGATGAAGGAGGTGGCGCGAAGCGCCGGAGGGAGAGAAGCCGTACGCGACTACCCCTCAGTCAGCTGTGCTGTTTTATTCGCTCGCTTATCAGCTCGTCTTCGCCTGGGAACAGCCCACTGGGCTGTTCCCTTTACGGCTCAGCCCCTGACATGGGGAGCTACCGCTGCCGCCCCCCCTACGCCGTAAGCTCCGACTGGCTGAGCTGGGATTCGGCGATCTGGCGGTATACGTCGCAGTTGTCGAGCAGTTCCTTGTGCGTGCCCTGACCCACGACCTTGCCGTCGTCGAGCACGACGATGCGGTCGGCGTTCATGATGGTGCCGATGCGCTGGGCCACGATGAGCTTGGTGGAATCCTTGGCCTCGCGGGCGAGCGCGTCGCGCACTTCGCGGTCGGTCTTGAAGTCGAGCGCGGAGAACGAGTCGTCGAAAATCAGGATTTCCGGGTGACGGTACACCGCGCGCGCAATCGACAGGCGCTGCTTCTGGCCGCCGGACACGTTCGATCCGCCTTGGGCGATCGCGGCGGAATACCCGCCGTCCATGCGCGCCACGAACTCGCTGGCCTGCGCCACGTCGGCGGCGGCCCTGACGCGATTCAGCTGCTCGGCCGGTATATCGGCACCTTCCGCAGCCTTGCCAGCGGCGATCAACGCGGCCTCGCGCTTGCGCCCGGCCGGGGTGGAGGTATCGGCCATCTCGACCTCCGCCGGGTCGCCCGGCTGGTCGCCGTAGCTCACGTTGGAGGCCACGGTGCCCTTGAACAGCACGGACTGCTGCGGCACGTAGCCGATCTTGTCGCGCAGGGTCTTCAGGTCGTAGTCGCGCACGTCCACGCCGTCGACCAGCACCTGGCCTTGGCTGGTGTCATAGAAGCGCGGCACGAGATTGATAAGAGACGACTTGCCGGAGCCGGTGGAACCGATGAATGCCACCGTCTGGCCCTGCTCGGCGGTGAAGTTGATGCCTTCCAGCATCGCCTCGCGCGAATCCGGGTAGGTGAAGCTGACGTTGCGGAATTCCACGGTGCCTCGCCGACCGGTTTTGGCCACGTCGGCGGCGGTTTTGGTGCCGTTCTCGACGATCGGCTCGGTGTCGAGTACCTCCATGATGCGCTGCGCGGACACGTCGGCGCGCGGCCAGAGCACGAACACCATGCTCATGAGCAGGAAGCTCATGATGACCTGCACGGAGTAGTTGGAGAACACCACCATGTTGGAGAACACGGTGAGCTTGTCCTTGAGCCCGGCGGCATCGATCAGGTAGGTACCGATCCAGTAGACGGCAAGCATCAGACCGTTCATGATGGTGTTCATCAGCGGCATCATGAACGCCATGACGCGGTTGGTGAACAGCTGGGTGTCGGTGAGGTCCTTGTTGGCCTTGGTGAATTTGGCTTCCTGGTAGTCCTCGGCGTTGTAGGCGCGCACCACACGCAGGCCGGTGAGGTTCTCGCGGGCCACGAGGTTGATGTTGTCGGTGAGCTGCTGCATGGCCTTGAACTTCGGCATGACCATGGCCATCATGATGACGATGGCCACCAACAGAATCACTACGGCGATTCCGGTGGCGAGCGTCCATTCGAAGCCTTCGCCGGCGATCTTGCACACGGCCCATACTGCCATAATCGGCGATTTGACGATGAGCTGCAGGCCCATGGTGATGAACATCTGCACCTGCGTGACGTCGTTGGTGGAGCGGGTGATGAGGCTGGCGGTGGAGAACTTGCTCATCTCGGCCGGGCCGAAGGACTCGACCTTGCGGAATTCGAGCGAGCGCAGACGCTGGGTGAACGAGGCGGCCACGCGCGCAGCGATGTAGCCGGTGATGATGGCACACGCCACGGATCCGAGCGAGATGAGCAGCATCTTGCCGCCCGCGATCCAGATGTCCTTCATGTGGCTGCCCGGCGTCTCGACCAGCGTGGTGATGTCTGACATATAGTCGGGCAGTTTCAGGTCGAAGTAGACCTGCCCGACGATGGTCACCAGGGCGATGAGCATCTGACCGATCTCCGCTTTGGAGAGGTATTTCATGATGCGAAACATTGGTTTCCCCTTGTGTTGGTTGGGTTGGTTATTGGTTATTGGCGATTGGTTCTTAAGTTGGCTGGGTTATCGGTGATTATCGGTTCACGATGTCTTAATAGTTTCCATTGTTTGATTACTTACACTGTGAGATATTATACGCACTTCTGCATGTTCGCTGTGAGCGTCCTCAATTAGCCTTGCCGATTAGTTCTCCGCGCGCTTAGCTGCCATGTGTTCAGCCACGCGCTTGCCCCGCTCCACGAATGCCTCACGCACCTGTTCAGCAGTCGGCCGAGGCTGTCCCGGATGGCAAATCGACATATATGTGGTGAACTCAGACACCAGGTCAACGAATTCGCGCGTGCGCCGCTCCCCCATTTGCGAGAAAATCCAGCAAATTGCGGAACGCATTTCCTCTATCATCCGATGAGACTGCTCGCGCCCGGAATCAGTGAGATTCACGCGAATAATGCGCCGATCCTTGGAATCAATGTCACGCGTGACCCAGCCTTTTTTCTCCAGAGACGACAGCACAGTGGAGATGCGGCCGGAACTGGCCTGCAGCGCCGATGCCAATTGCGATGGCGTTTGCGTCCCCTTCATGGACAGCTCCCGGAGCACGAACTGCTCACCATGGGCTCCACGAGTGAATTCCCTCTGCATTGTCGAACGATTGCCCCACACGCTGGCATACAGTTCACTAACTGCTTCCTGCTCAAATCCCATAAGAGCACCATCCATTCCCATTCGCCACACGGCAGAGCGCCGCAAACACCCCAAGAATATCTCACACCGTAAACAATTCATTACTAGAAACTATTTTTGGAACGCATAATGCACACACTCCACGCTCTTTGATATTCTGAAAGCCGCATAGATATTCACTTCGGGGCGTCGTCTAAGAATATTTGCTGGGCCAACGGTAGCGACGTTGGCATTGTGCTCCATGAGGTATCTGGTCGAAAAGGCGGACGAAGACAGACCAGTTGGGCGGAGCGCGCCCATACCTCAAAACCATTGCAATTATTGGCTTTGACCATTTTCGTGGAGTCACGAAAATGGTCATGAAAAACATAAGGACACACCCATGAACCGCGACGAAATCACACGCAAAACCAGCGAACTCAGCACTATCGCACACACCACCGAGGACTCCAAAGTTGAGTATTGGTATGCACGCGAGCTAATGACCTATATGGGGTACGACAGATGGGAAAACTTCAGCAAAGCTATTACACGAGCCAAGCAAGCTTGCGACAATTCCGGCGTATCCGTTGAATCCCATTTCCGTGACACTACGCGAGACGTGACTCTCGGCAGCGGTGCCACCCGCTCCATCGCGGACGTCAAGCTCACCCGATACGCCTGCTATCTCATTGCTCAAAACGGTGATCCAAAGAAAGAAGAAGTGGCACTTCTCCAGAGCTATTTTGCCGTTCAGGCTCGCAAAACGGAAATCATTGAGCAACGCATGGGAGAAATCAGCCGGCTCGCCGGTCGAGAGGCCCTTGCCACTGCAGAGAAGAAACTCTATCCGTATACCCAAATCACACACAACAAAACCGCACAAGAGCACATGTACACGCCCAACCACGCCGCAGAACGCCGGCAAGGATGTGATACAGGCCACAGAAAGCGTTGTACCGCCTAGGCAATGCAACAATTGTCCGCTATGCTCTGAAGGCAGATGGCGGCACGGATGCCATCCCAAAGAGGGGGTATGACCATGATTCGGGGTATGAACCTATGCAGCATCGCCGGCTGCACGCACGAAGCAGAAGAAGCGGGCATGTGCAACATGCATTTCACATCGGCGCTGGTTCACGGAGCGCTGCACTACACTGCGGGCGGACGTCCGTCGCACTGCTGAGCGCAACAACAAAGCAAAACAACCAGTAACGCTCAACGGCTTCCACATGTTCATGCTCTAATTGCATGTACTTGCAGACACAATGGCCGGTCTGAGCCAGCTGCCCTCGCATGGAGCAGCTGGCTCAGACCGGCCATTATTGTTGCTTTGTACTGTTTGCACTGTATTGCGCCTGCATTGCGCAAGCTCGGGCGCACTCGGGTGCGCTCGCTGAGTGGCGTGAATCGCAGATTGCTCAATAGCAACGCAATCCACGCCACTCAGCAGTTGCCATGGTTATGCGCGGCGTTTGCGGATGACGAGCAAGGCACCAGCCGCAGCTGTCAGCACCACAACCACGACCGCAATGGCAGCCACGGCAACACCCGTATTCGAAAGGGGCGCAGCGCCATTAGCAGCCGGCTTATTCGTGGCAGTGTTACCGGGCTTAGCAGTGTTGCCAGGATTGTTGGTATCGCCGGGCTTCTGCTCTCCAGGGCCGGGAGTGACCTCCGTGGCCGTGACCGTGACTTCGAACGTCGCGTTCACGCCACGATAAGAGACGGTGATGGTCTTCGTGCCTGCGGTGGCAGAATCAAAGCCAGTGAACTTCAGATCACCATCAGTTGGATCAATCAGCTTGCGCAGCGTTTCGGTATCGCCGACTTTGTAAATGGCGGATACCTTCACATCGGCAGCGTTGAACTTATCGCCTACCTGATAGGAATCCTTGGTCACTTCCACAGCAAGCTCGGCCAACTGAGGCAGTTCGCCGAATGTCACTGTGTAGGTTTCCGCCGTGCCATCCTCAGCAGTTACAGTCACCGTGGCCACGCCGCTGTTCTCGGTCGAAGCCTGCTCCACCTGCACCGTAGCCTTCGCGTCAGCAGCAGTCGCCTCCACCGTCGGGTAAGAAGCAGCGTCTCCGGCCAGCGCACCAGCATATTCGGTGATATCCGCGGAGAATCCGTCAACCGTCTTGCCATCCACAGTCAGATCAGCAAGATTGGCGTTACTAGACGGCTGCGGCTTTGGCGTTGCTTCACCTTCGGCGATGCGTACTTCAGCGATCTTGGCATAGTCATTGCCATCGGCGTAGGTGAAGTTGAGGCGAATGCCCTTGGTGGCGGGCAGAGCGCTCACATCGGCTTCCGTCACGGCTCCAGCAGCACCATTCACAGTGACTGCCGGCAGCGTGGCATCAGTCCACGTGGCGCTGTCTTCAGCTAGGTACGATACAGTGAAGCTCTTCGGAGCGGCCTCGCCCTTGGCCTTATCCACCGCAACGCTGAGCTTGCCCAGCTGATATGCCTTATCGAAGGTGTAGCTGAGCCACGGCGAGGTGTCGCCGGTGCCCCAGTTCGACCAGTTGGTGCTCAGGTTGTTGTCGCAAGTCAGGTCGGCCGTAGAAGCGGAGGCCCAGCTACTGGCCGGCTCATACTTCGAGGCCGCGGCGGACGAGCAGAACAACCGGGCAAGGTTGCTTTCCACAGTCACGGTGAACGTGGCGGTTACTGAAGAATCAGTGACAAGGCGTACCGTCACGGTTTGCTCGCCCAATTTGGTGGTGTCGAAGCCTTCCAACGTGTATTCATCTGGCTCCAGTACACGCGTCTTGCCATTGGTGAGCGTAGCGGTAACCGTCACGTCCTTATGCGCGAGCGTCTGCCCCTTGGCGATAGTGGCTTCAGGGCCCTTGGCCGCGATGGACTCCACAGCAGCAGTCTGCGAACCGAACGCAGTGCCGTTGAAGGCCACGGTGAATGCGCCGGCATTGCTGTTCGACGTGGCGAAGACACCGGCATCGAGCCCGGTTGCGTCCGCACCGGTCAGCGTTACCGTAGCGACATCCTGCCATTCATCGTTCGCGGAAGCACGCCAGTAGCCTTTCAGGGTATCGGTTGCGGCGCGCTCCAGCTTGAGTTGCACTTGGTCGCCGAAGCCGGCACCAACATGCGATGTTTCCTTATCGATGTAGCCATCGGCATTGGAATCGTACTGCATGTAAATGCCGCTTGGGCTGGCAAGTAACGTGGCATATCCCTTGCCGCCGTTAGCGTCAGCAAGACCGTTACGAACCACCAGGCCGGCACGCGGATCGCCATTACCGCCCAAGTCGAGCGGCTTGACCGTGGTTTCCAACGTTTCGTTCACGTCCAGAGCATCAGGCTGGTACACCGCGCTGCCCTCGTTGCGATCCGTCCAGACACCACGATTGGCGTTGTCCGTAACGGTGAAGTCATAGGTACCGCCGGATGCGGCGACCTGGCACGCGCTGCCGCCCTTCCAATGGGCTTCCTTCCAACTTCCGGAAATCGGGTTGGAGCAGGAAACGTCGATGGTTCTGCGGAATGTGCGGCCCGGGTTGAAGTTGCTGCTCTCGGCAAGAGTGCCTGTAATGGTGTAGGTTCCCGGCACATTGAATGCGTAGGTGCTGCCGGCAGCCTTGGTCGACTTGCTGACTGCCGTACCGCCTTCCACATTCCATGTCACCTTGGTAGCAATGGTATCGTCGCCTTCCTTGACGTTGACGGTGTCCGGCAGAGTAACGGTTCCGCCCGTGTTCACGGTCTTCGGGAGATCATCGCCGGTTTCCACAGTCCAGTTGACCAGCTTGCCCTTGGCGCTACCATGGTTGTCCCAATAGTTCAGATCCCAGCCGTCGGGCTCGCCTTCTTGAGCAGGATTATGCATTTCGATGGTGCCGTTCTCACCGATGGTCAGCGGCAGCCAAACATAGGTGGAATCGGCTTTACCGGAATCCCAACGGTCACCAAGGTAGATGAAGTGACCTTTCTCCTGGTCTACTGCGAGCACACTAGCCGACTGCGAACCGAATGTGGTGCCGCGGGTATCGCCCACAGACAACAGACCATCCGCGCCTTCCGGCATGTTGTTGTACCACGTGTTCTCGTTGGCATCGTCCTTTTCCACGCCACGGGTCCAGCTTCCCAGCATGGAGTCGGCGGTGTAGTAGGTCTGCTTGTTCGGGTCCCAGCCGGTTGCACCAGATGCGATGATGTTGTAACGCCCGTCATATTGGAATACGGCAGGAGCTTCCAGCGAACCATTTTGTTTGACGATTTGGAAATCTTCGCCACGCACCGGGGCATCCGTAGTACCGTCTGCAAGAATGTATGGGTACTGCCCGTCAGCAGAGTACTGCTTTTGTCCCTCGGACTGGTCCACATTCGTGGTCTTGACTACATTGGTGTAATCATCGTTAAGCTTGGCGATATACAGCGTGGCATTGGCTTCGGAAGAATACAGTACATAGGCACTGTCGTCCTTCGGATCCACGAACACAGTCATATCGCGGCTGTCACCGTTCTCACCCCAGCTGGGGTTACCTGCGGCTTCTTTCCAATTGTTCTGGTTAGGCAAACGATAGGCACCCACCATAGTGAACGGGCCCGCCGGATTGTCGGAAACAGCCACGCCCGCAAGTGCACGTGCATAGTTGGAACCGCCCGGCGTGGTGCTTCCATCGGAATGCCACCACAGCACGTATTGCTTGTTCTTCTTGTTGTAGATGATCTTCGGACGCTCGAAAATGCCCTGTACGGAATCAACCGCGCCATCACCATCCTGATCGGGGTTGGTGTTGAGGTACGGGAAGATTGCGTCGGCCTTGGCAGCGTCCACACTGCCGTCGGACTTGGTCAGGTTGTAGGCCTTGTCGAAGTAGGCGTAATCGGCATTGCTCTTATCCGTCAACTGAGATTTGCTGGTCACCGCACGCAGCGCCACACCAAGATCGGTCCAGTTGTATAGATCTGTCGACATATAAGCATGAACACCGGGGCTGTTGTCGTAACCGTTAGAACGGTCTTCGCCATACCAGTAGTAGGCGTCGCCAACCTTGACCACTTGGCCACCGTGCGCTTGGATGTGTGTGCCGCCATTATCATTGGCGTTCTTGGCATACCAATATGGCTGGAAGTAATCGCTAGCGTTCTTGCCCGGATCGGCTGTGGGCTGGAACTTGGTGTATGTCGGCACTTGGCCGATGGTAGGCAGGTAATCCACACCTGCCGCACTGGCACTTGCAGCGGCCAGCCCGCATGACAATAGCGTTGCCGCGGCGGTAATTGCCGCGATAAGAGCGCCCTTGCCCTTATTGTTTATCTTCATTGATTTGGTTCCTTGATTGATGATAACGGTTTTTTGAACAAACAGTTATGTCGCTATCCGCGAAGTCAGAAAAGGGCCGACAAATCAATATACCGATACTGAAAACTCAGTATTCAACTTGTCGGACCAATTATGCTCAAAGAGCGGAGGAACCGGCCGGCAATAGTCAATATTGCCGGCTTGTTCCTTCCCCCATTACTGTGCGAGGGTGCTATGCACGCTTGCGCAGCATGAACAATGCACCCGCGGCAGCGGCCAGCAGAGCGACAGCGCCAGCGATGGCGGCAACATTGGAACCGGTGTTGGCCACCGTGTTCTTGTTGCCGTTGCCGGTGGCACCGGGCTTGTTGGTGCTGCCGGGCTTCTGTTCTTCAGGGCCAGGGGCGACTGCGTTGGCCTTGACCGTGACGTTGAAGGTCGCGGTCACACCACGGTAGGAGACGGTAATCGCCTTCTTGCCTGCGGTGGTGGAGTCGAACGAGCCAATCGCAAGCTGCGGGTCGTCAAGAGCGACCGGCACTTCCTTGGTCTTGTCGCCACTCTGATAGACGGCAGTAACCTTCAGACCGGCGGTATCGAGCTTGTCGCCGATGGCGTACTCGATCTTCGTGGGTCCGGTCACCTTGAGCGAAGCCAAAGTGAAGGCTTTGAAGGTCACCGTGTAGGTCTTCGTCTCAGACTCGTCGGCTGAGGTCACCGTAATGGTGGCCTTGCCGCCAAGCTTGCCATTCTCAACCGCGTCGCCAGTCACCTTGACGGTGGCGGCATTGTCGGCGGCGAAGGCCTGCAGCACCGGGTTTGCCTCAGCACCGAACGGAAGATCAACTGTGTAGTCGGTCTTATCAGCAGCGAAGCCCTTGATGGTCTCGCCGTCAAGACGCAGGTCGCCCAGCGTGGCATCGGATGCCGGCTGCGGGATAATCACCTTGTTGTCTTGTGCGAACACCTGAATTTCGGCCACGTTGATGTACACCTTGGTGTCCTGCAACGTGTTGGTCAGGCGGATGGCCTTGGCCTTTACCGGGGTGTCGAGCACGAAGTCAACGGTCGGGGTGTCGGCGGCGGTGATGCCGTCGGAGCCAGAGCCGGCATCGCCGGCCTGTGTCTTCCAGCCATCCTTGGTACCGACTTCATGCCATTCGCCAGCCTCATCCTGGTATTCCAGCGTCTGGCTCTTCGGCCAAGACGCACGACCATCGTAGTAGAAGAAGGTCTTCACTTCGGTGATGGTCTGAGCTTCGTCGAAGGTGAACGTGGCGACCGGGTCCACCGTCGAGGCGGTGGAAGCCCAAGTGGACCAACCCTTTGACGTAGTGTCACCATCGATGGCCTTGGAAGCGGAGGCACCCTCCTGGAAGTTCACCGAGAAGTTCGTGCCAGAGGCCGCGGCGATGTTCTTCACGCCTCCGACAACCGGAACCACAAAGGCTTCGATCTCGGTAGCGTTCATGAAGTCGCCGTTCTGCGTGTTGACGATACGCACCTGCGTGGCCTTGAGTGAACCATCTTCAGGAGTGAACGTAACAGTCTGCCCGGCTTTGGGCTTGACCTCGCTGCCGAACTGCGTCCATGTGGTGCCATCAGTGGTGTACTCAGCCTTGGCGGATGCCGGAGCCTTGTCACCATAGGTGATGGTCAGGCCGGTGACTTCTCGCTCTTCGCCGAAGTTCACCGTGGCGGTCGGGCTGGCAGAGTAATCATTCTTTGCGTTCCACGTCACCCAAGCCTCGGCCGACGTATCGTCATCGGTGAGCTTCTTCCACTGGTCGCCCTTGCTGTATTCCGTCTGCTGGTTGGTCACAGTCAGGTTGGAAGCAGTGTCGGCCACATTCTCAGGCGTGGCGGCGGTGACATAGATCGTACCCTTCAGCGCAATCGTGGTCGTGTCGTCCAGCTGGTAGGTACCGGCCACGGCAATGTTGTCGCCAGCCTTGGCCTCGGCGAGCTTGGCATCAAGCCCATCGAAGTTCCAAGTAACCTTAGCCGCATCGCCCTCGAATGCAGGCGATGCCTTGACGTGCAGGTACACCGGCTCAGCCTCAAGCGCAGCCTTGGCGTTGCTTGCACTGGTGCCGGCCAGCACTGTGGCGGATACCGGATCGGAAACAGTGAAGGCACCAACGTAGACCGTGGCGGTGACGTTGAACTCATTGCCGTATACGTCGGCGGCAGTGGCGGTGGCCTCGTAGGTGCCTTCCTTGGCCACATCGACCTTGGAAGTATCCCAATCGGCGACCGTTGCCTTGCCTTCGCCCCAGGTGTAGTAGAGCGTGACTTCGGTCGGCAGTGTAGCCTTGGCGTTCACGGCGGTCTGCACGTTCACGGTTTTCTGGCCGGTAGGCGTTACATTGCGCAACGTCCAGGTCTGATTGGCGGATGGCGAAGTGCCGCTCGGCGATTGCCACAGGCCAACCTTCGTGCCAACTGCGGTGCCAGAGTTATCCACATCGAGGTTCGTCTTAGTCGCGGCATTGAGCAGCTGGTAGGTCGAACCATCGGAAGTGTTGAGAATCCACTTGGCAGCCGGGTCGGACTTAGCGGCCTCAACCGTTTCGTTGGAAAGCGCGTTCGTGCCATCCTTGGACACCAGCACCTTGCCTTCGGCGTTAGTAATCACATAAGCCTTGAGATCAGGGCGCTCGGAGTCGGCGGGCTGCTCGATCTGGGTAAAGGTCCAAGTCTGCTTCTTGGCGTTCTCGGCATCGGAAGCGACGTTGGCCAGGGACAGCGCGGAATCACCAGAAGTGGTATCAGCCACGGCCTTGCCGGACTGCTTACCAACGAGCTGGTAAGTGTCGCCGGTCTCGACGGCAGCATCCTTAGCGTAGCCGGTCACGCCAGTGAGCTGGATGGAGGCGATAGAACGGGCGGGCACAGTGACCGTAGCGGTCTTGGCAGCCTTGTCAATCATCACAGAGCCTTCAGCTTGCTTGACGTTGCTGGTCTTGGCGAAGACTTCCGGAGTGGCGGAATCGACACCCGCGTTCTTGTCTTCGGCAGAGGTTTCGGTGGTCAGGTAGAGCTCACCGTAAGCGTTGTCGGCAATCTCGCCGTACTTCGACAGGTCGATGACGAAGGTCTGGTCAGAGGTGCCGGAGTTGCGGTGGATGACGGTCTGTGTCTTGCCATCGTCGGAGGTGGCAGTCATGTTGTTGTCCTCATCGTTGTTGGCGATGACCTTGTCGCCCGCGTGGATGAAGTGGGTGATGGCCTTGACGCCGTTGTACTTGGCGTTTGCAATAACCGTGCACGGTTCAAGTCCATCGGTGGTACCGCCGTTGTTGTTCACGCGGCGCTCGGAGTAGAGCTTGCCGTCCATGCCAGCCACGGTGCAGTCGAAGTCGATGAGCACGGTGCCCCAGTTGGTGTTCTCACCGGCCGGATTCACATTCGAGCCCATCTGCATGTTGTAGAGGTCCTCGACCACCTGCCAGAAGGTGAAGTCCTTGGACTGCAGGCGGGTGACGTTGGAGCTGATCTTGCTCATCATGCCCAGCGCGTTGTCGAAACCGTACGGGTTGTAGGAGCCAGACTGCCAGGAGCCGTCCACCTCGCTCATCGACAGCTTCTTGCCGTCTGCCTGAGCGATATCGCGCGACTGCATCTGGTTGCTGTCGGAGTAGGCGTGAACGTTGTACTGGCCGATAAGGTCCTTGATCGCCTGCGGGTACTGGTTGTACGACTTGACGAAGTCGGCGGAGTTCGTGGCATCGGTGGCTGCGATGATGGTGTCATCATTGTCCTTGAGCGCCTCAGCGAGTGCGGTAATCGTCTGCTGCTGCTGGGCGTTGCTGACATGCATACCCTCCTGCGGCTTCTTCAGCGCGTTGGAGTATGGGGTGACGGACCTATCTTTGTCGGAGTAGTACTTATCCCAGTAGTTGTTAATGAGCTTGGTGTTGTCATCACTCTCATCGGTGTACTTCGAAGCCATGTCGCCCGGAGTGCCCCAGTAACTGGTCTCGGACTCGTTGAACGGCTCGACCGTGTCAACGTTTGCGCCAAGGCTTTCGAGGTGCTCGACGTTCTTGGCCATGTACTGAGCGAATTTCTCAGGGTTTGCAAGATTATTGCTACCGGAGTTGCGTCCACCAGTGGCGTAACCGCTGTTGGTCAGGAACCACGGAGCGGAGTTGGCGAAGGCCTCTACGTCGGTGATGTCAGGGTTATCGCCGGTGGCACCGCGCTCAATCCACCAGTCTTGGGCGGCGGACTTGGAGAAGTCATACTGGTTGTCGTCAGTCGGGTCGAATGCCGCAGCCAGCTTGTCTTTGTCGGCCTGCTTGGTGGTTACGCCATTGCCATACGTGCCGGAACCGGTGGCGTCATCTTTCCACGTGCCAGGCACGGCAGCGCCTTGGCGCATGAATGGGTAGCCGTAGGCAACATCGGAGGCATTGCCGCCGCCCACGTTGTAGCGGGCCATGTTCAGGTCCAGTCCTTCATCACCGAAGATGGACTGGTAGAACTGTTCGCGCAGCTGTTTGCCGTATTCCACAGCCTTAGCCTTGGAAGCGTCATCGCCGAGATTGGTGGTGATGGCCGATTCCTCGCCGAGGCTGCCGGTGGCGTTGGCGAACCAAGCCAGTGAGGTGCCCCAGCCATCGAAACTGTTGGCATACCACGGGTTCGGGGTCACGGTAATGGCATCGTTATCAGCCGCATACGCAGTGCCGGCAACCGCAAACGCCCCTCCTCCCACTAGTGTTGCCGCCGCAACCATTGCAGCAAGCGATTTGCTCAGTACCTTCATTGGTCTCCTTAGTGTTCCTGCTGTCCGCCTTATACCGGAAAAATCGGCCTTTGCTTCACTGAGCCGGCCTCTTTGCCTGATACATGACCTACGTCGACTCCTTCTTTCGGCGCAGCCAAAATGTTTACGCAAACATTTTGATATGAGCGATTTTATCACAAAACCGTCACCCAGCAAACAACTTCAGAGACCACAAACGACGCACAAAGTCATGAGCCATTCGAATTGCGCTGGCCCAATCGCTACGAATCATATTTGCCGTAGCCCTTAAGTGAATCCCACTGCATCGAGATATCGCGCCCGCTATCCCTTCCGATAACGCCGACCACGCGTGTTGCCTTCAGCAATCAGCTTTCCTTGCGCAACTAAACCGTTTAGGAATTTGCGGACTGTTCTGTTATCGAGCTCTGTTATCTTGGCGAGTTCAGGTACAGTCACATAGTCAACCTCTGTCAAGCGTCGATTCATCGCCGACAGCATCGCTGCCCGCGAATCAATTTCACCCGATGCGGTTGCATCTGCTTTCTTACCATCCACACGTTCCCCGCCAATGAGCCTCGCACCCTCTTCGGCATCTTTCTCAACTACAGATCTCACGCTAGCAAAACCAGAACCATCCACGGTCTTCAGCGCAGGAACAATAGGAATCGTCGCCTCGAATATGTCACCATCGCGGAACTCAGGCTCTCGCTCAGTATATTGCCGGGACGCTCTTATCAGATTCCGCAGTCCGCTACCCAGCTGCTCGGCTATGCCGGTCTGCACAAACACATTAGCGATAATCGGATTCTTTGGCATTGGCGTGAACTCGCCCAGCTTCATTCGACCTTCAAAGAATGAGCGCGAAGCATTAACCGTCCGGATGGATTCATTATCAATGGTGACACGCGCCACCACCGGACTGGAATACTCCCGATGCATGAGGCTGTTTGCCACCAATTCACGGGCGATCATCGTACGCGGGCTCACTCGCTTATCGCCCTTTAACACAAAGCGGTCAGGCAGATTCCGCTCAGTAAATTCACGGAGTTGCTCGTACGAATCGAACAAGTTGGTCCGCACCATAAGTCGGTCATCGTATCGGTCAATATTGTCTCGCCGAACCACGGCATCAGTAATATACGCTGGGCAAACCGAGGAAATGACTTCATCCTTGCCCAAGAGCAGCACTGCAGCAAGATTAAAGCCCTCTTCGCCGGTCGTGTAATCACGATCGTATAGCTTGGCGCTGCGGAACAGTTCTTCGTCAGACATAGTTCCCCAAGGGTGCCCAGCTCGCTGAGCGACCGCCAGCTGCCGCATTCGCGCAATCAGCTCAGGACGCAAATCAAACGGAGTCACGTAACGGAAAATTCGCCGTTCGGAATAGTAGTTCTGCTTGCGAATATACATTTGACTAATCTGGATATCGCTTTCGATGTGTGTATCCACATCAGCAATGCGATCAAACACTGCGCCCTTGAACCGCACAACCGAAGAACTCGGAGCTACCCAAATACGAACAATAATCCGTTCGTCGTACTCGATATGTTCCGTTTCCACCATTGGAGCCGGTTCGAACATCTTACGATTAGACACTACGTTGACAACGTTGCGCTCTATCTCACTAACGCGCTTAGAATCGACGCCGAGCACTTGACCGTCATCGTCAACGCCAAGATAAATGCTGCCACCAGAACGATTGGCGAATGAGCATACAGTCTCAAAAGTATCCGTATGAGGCAATTCGCTGCAGCGCTTGAACTCGACCATAGATGATTCACCGGCCTGCAGCACTTGCATAAGTTCATCCTGCGTCATCGCATTCCGCCCTTCATAGCGATAATTCATACATTAGGACATGGCACTTATCGTATTTTAGCATCTAATTAGTACATTAGGACATTGTTTTATGTCCTAATGTACTAATTAGGCGGCTAATTGTACTAATAATTGCACACTGATGTACTAATCCGATGATCGAATGCACTAATTGTCCGCGCAAATGCACTAATCGGATGACCGAATGTATCAATGAGACCTATAGGCAGCCGATTGGCTGACGATCAGCCCAGTCATTGGCTATCGGCCGCTAGCCAGTCAGCCGCCAACAGCCAACAGCCACCCAACTAATAGCCGCCAGCCAATCAGCCCGTCCAATCACTCCTTGTGTTCCAGTGCGGCCTTTAAATCGCGGCTACGGTAGCGTTCGCGCAGCATAGAGAATCCACCGAAGCCCACAAGCCACACCAGGCCGGCAATCGCGGAATTGCGCGTATCGTCCGCAAGGAACAACGTCAGGTAGATGAACACGAAGAACACGATTGCCACCGTATTGAGCACCTTCCAAGCGGGCATGACGAACCCGTCCGGAATGAAATCAGCGGAGCGACGGTACTTGCGGTGTGCCATCAGCGTCAGGATGTAGATGAACAGGAACACCGCGGAGCTGGCGGACGAGAACAGCACGAACGCTCCGGACACACCGGGGATGGCGTTGACGATCGGCGACAGCAGTATCAGCGCCGCGGACACCAGGATGGCGCGGGCCGGCACCTTGCGGTCGGACACCTTGCCGAGCTTGTTCAGCATCGGGTTCGGCGACACCTCGGACAGCTGGTACAGGTGGCGGCCAGCCGAGTACAGCAGCGAGTTCAGCGCGGAAGATGCGGCGGTGATCACCACGAAGAACACCAGCGCGGACGCCCAATTCAAACCGGCATACTGGAACATCATAATGAACGGGGATGCGAAGGAGCCGTCCTTGTTCGGCTTGAACGAGGTCCACGGCACAATGCACATGATGGCCACCAGTGCGCCCACATAGAAGATGAGCACGCGCACGATAATCTCGTTGATGGCCTTGGGCAGCACCTTGCGCGGATTCTTGGTCTCGGAGACGGTGACGCCCACGAATTCAATCATCTCGTAGGCGAAGAACACCATCTGGAAGCTCATGAGGAAGGCCATCCAACCGTTCGGCGCGAACGAGAAGTTGGCGAACAGGTTGTCGAATCCGGCGTGGCCGGCCGGGCTCACGTGGTCCACGCCGTGAATCTGCACGGCTGGGTAATGGTAGCCGATCACGATCATGACCACGGCGGTGGCGATCATCGCGCAAATCAGCGTGATCTTGATCATCGAGAACCAGAATTCCACCTCGCCGAACACCTTGACGGCAATCAGGTTGATGGAGACCAGCGACACCAGGAAACACAGCTCGATCAGCCATTTCCAATGGGTCAGGTCGATGCCGAACGTGTCGAAGAAGGTGATGAAGTACGTGGAGACGGCCGTGATCTCGGTCATGCCCAGCAGCACGAGCGCGGCCCAATACGTCCAGCCGGCGAAATGCCCCCACCCGTTGCCAAGGTAACGGGTGATGAAATTGATGAAGGTGTGCTGGCTGGGGTCACGGTACATCATTTCGCCGATGGCGCGCATCAGGAAGAACATGATGACACCGACCAGAATGTACACGAAGATGATCGAGGGGCCGGTTAGCGAGATTGACTTGCCCGAGCCCAGGAACAGGCCGGTGCCGATGGTGCCGCCAATGGCGATGAACTGTACGTGGCGATTGCTCAGGCCACGCTCCATCTCGTTGGTCTGGTCCAGGCTTTCGACAGACTTGAGTTTGCCCGTAGCCTGCTGTGTACCACCATTCACATTCGTATCGGCCATACTGATTTCATTTCTCTTCTCTGCCGCCCGATTGTTACGCACCAGACGCGATACTCGTTCAAAACAAGTTCAAACTGTATCACCGAAATATGTCACGAAAACCGCTCAGCTCAAGAATACATGCGATGATACTGTAAATATTCCGCCAAAAAGTTCAATTCATCAACACCAAATTGAACTTCTACCTCTATTCCACGGACTTGAGCGAGCTGACCGGGTCTACGCGATCGAGCACTGGGTTGGTGAACAGCTGCACCAGCAGCGCGAACGCCAGCGTCGCCACCACGGCAATCGCATAGCTGTACCAGTGCACTTCCACTTCGAAATACAGCGACGGCATATTCAACGCAGCAGTCAGTAATCCGCCTATCCACCTGCCAAGCGGCAGACCAACCACCACACCCATACCGGTCAATATCATCATCTCGCGGTTCACGTAGTTGTGCACCTCGCGGTCATAGAAGCCCAGCACCTTCAGTGTGGCCATCTCGCGGATGCGTTCGGACACGTTCGTATTGGCCAACGTAAACAGCACCACCAGCGCCAGGCCGCCGGCGAGCCCCACAATCAGCGCCACCACGGCACCCATCAAATCGAACTTAAACGTGGCGGCCAGATGCGCACAGCTCACGGTCTTGAGCACCGACGATTCCTCGCCCAACCGATCCGCATATTCGGCCTGTTCGGTCTCGGAACCTTTCAGCTTGGCGAGCATCGCGTTCCACGTCAAGGTCGAGGCAGTGCCATCTCCCGAAGCCGAAGACGTCACACCGCCGGCCGCAAACTTCTGGTCGTACAGTCGCTCACTGATGTACACATCAGAGCCAATAAGATTGCGCGTCACGGCCGTGACCTGCACCTTGGCCCGGCTGCTACCGCCATTGCCCAGCGTGACGGTGTCGCCGGCATGAATATTCAGCGAGTTGGCGGCGGACTGCGATACAATCACGCCACTATCGTCCAGCGCTACAGTGCCGCCACCCGCTTTGCCGAAGATATTGGGCAGCCCAAACCATCCATCATCGCCAGCTTGTTCCAGCGTGACCATATCGTTCAAGATATTCAGCGAATCGTTGGGCACGGTCATCAGCTGCACGGTTTCGCTTTCCTGCGCCGCATTGCTCATCTCGCCACTATCCACGCGCAGATTCAGCGTTTCGGTGGTTTGGCCATCTTGTGCCACCTGCTTGCGCATCGCGGTGGCGTCATCGTCATTGGCCACGACCATCAGGTCGTACTGGTAGATCTGCTCGTATTGTTTGACGCCAATCGTGTCGACGGTGTCATTAATCGCAAATCCGCAGATAATCAACGCTGTGCAACCGGCCACGCCACCCACGGTCATAATCAAGCGCGACTTGAATCGGAAGATATTGCGCGCGGTGACTTTGCCGAGGAAGTTCAGCCGGCTCCATACCGGGCGAATCCGCTCCAGCAATATGCGAGCGCCCGCTTTCGGTGCCTTCGGCCGCATCAACGCGGCGGGCGTGTGCCGTATCTCCTCGCGACAGGCGAGCGCGGTGGCCACGCCCACGCCGACCACGAACAGCACGATGCCGGCCGAACCGTACAACCAGTCGTATTCGAGTCGCACACCGGGCAATATATACAGTCCCTCAATCACCACCAGCAGGAATGCCGGGATGCCAAGGAATCCGACCAGCAGACCGATGCCGCCGCCGACCAAGCAGGCGAGCAACGCGAACAGCAGATACCGGCTGGACACGGCGAGTCCGCCATAGCCGAGTCCAAGGTAGGTGCCGATAAGTCCGCGGTCTTCCTCGACCATGCGGGTCATGGTGGTCAGGCTCATGAGCACGGCGACCAGCAGGAACACAATCGGGAATGCGCGGCCGATGGATTCGATGGAACTGACGTCTGATTTGAGCGAGCTGAATCCGTCGATCGAAGCGCGTGTCTGCACATACCAACGTGCGTTGGCCACATCGTCGATGCGCCGTTGCTGCTTGGCGAATTCGCTTTCCGCTTCGCTTCGCTTCGCATCGAGTTCAGACTGCGCATCATCCAGTTTCGCCTTGCCGTCCGCGAGCTGTTGTTCGCCTTCTTCCAGCTGCCGCTCGCCTTCTTCGAGCTGCTGCTTGCCGCTGGCCAGTTGGGCGGCCTGCGCTTCAAGTTGCGCCGACTGGGTTTCGAGGGTTGCGGCATTCGCTTCGAGTTCCGCGGATTTGGTATTGAGCTGTGCCTCTCCTGCAGCCGCTTCCTGTTCCTTGGCGGTCAGTTGCGCGTTCTGCTGGTCCAAGGTGGATTGTGCGGGGGCAATGGTTTCGTTTAATGTGCGCTGCAAATCGGCTTTCTGCTGGGTCAGACTGTCTCGCTGCGTTTGCAGTTCCGTTTGCTTGGCGGCCAGCTGTTGCCGCAGCTCACTGATTGACGGCACTTCAGGCAGGGTAATGCCAAGGCGCGCGAGCAGTTGCTTGATGGCCTGCCATGTGGGTGAGTTGAAGTCGATATTCGGGTCAAGTTGCGCCAGTAGATTGTCGGCCTGTTGAATCATGGACAGCATCTGATCAATTTGCGCCACGCCTTGGTCGATTTGGGTAATGCCCTGTTCGATTTTCGTGCGATTGGCAGTCAGTTCCGTTTGCGCCGCATCGAGCTGTTTGCGAGCCGAGGTGAGCTGCGCTTTGCCCGATTCGAGCTGGGTGCGCGCTTCGGCTATCTGCTGGCGACCTTGCGCGATCTGTTGACGGGCCGATGCAATCTGCGCACGTCCATCGGCGAGCTGCCGTTCGCCATCGGTAATGGTTGTCCTGTTGTTCTCCAATTCGGTACGGCTATCTTGCAATGTCGTTTTGTTGGCTTCCAGCTCGGCCCAGTTGTCGTCGATCTGCTTCTGGGCTTCGTCCAGCTGCTCGTTGGCCTCGTCTTTGGCATCATCCAGTTTGCGCTGCGCGCTGGAGACGATCTGTTGACGACGGGCTTTCTGGCGTGTGGTCTGTATCTGATGTTCGATACGGTCGGCCACGGTTTTGACGGCTTCATCGTAGGCATCGGAAAACGTGTCAAAATCGGACGCACCAGTGACGGCAACCGATATCGCAGTGTATATATTGCCGGTCACGCCGTCGCTGGGTGCAAAGAACGTATAGTCCTCGGATGAGGTGGACCGGAAGGAGGTCATGCCCGAATAGCCGTCTGGATTGTTGAGGTCGCGCGGGTCAAGTACGACGCCGGTGATGGTGAGTTTCGTGGGGAACTGCGGGGATTGCTCGGCGTCGGCGTCCGTATTGGCGGCGGACTTCGCATCGGATGCCGAGGCATTGGCGGCGACACCTACCGTATCGGCATTATTGGAATCGTCAGTCTCCGTGGCCGCTACCGATATGACGGATGAAGAAGTGTCTTGTGGCGTCACAGTAATGGTGCCGCCAATCTTGAGTCCGCTATCGTTCAGGAATTGCTGCGTAACCGCCACTTCGCCGGCCTTGTTCGGCAGTTTGCCCTGCCGTATGTACGGCTGATCAAGCCCTTCGGTACCGATTTCCTGCATGGTCACGGTTTTCTTGGTGCCGTCCACCAACGTGGTCACCGTCTGAGAACGTTCGGGCTGCACGGTTTGCACACCGTCGATTCGGCGCAGTGCCGTTGCATCATCATCGGTCAGGCCGTATGTGGATAGCACCTGCAGGTCATGCAGTCCCTGCTGATCGTAAAAACGACCGGCCGCCAGAAAAGCATCGCGGCATCCGGCGTAGATGCCGGTCAGCACGGCCACGCCAAGCAGCGTGATGACGGCGATCGAGACGAACCTCTTCCAGCTGCGCAGCCAGCAACGCAACGTATCTTTGGCAAATACCGCAGAAACGCCCGCTCCTCGACCGCCGCTATCGTCGAGGTTCCGCCGTTTCACAGAATGTTTCACAGGTTGTTTCACGAATCGCCTCGCTTGTTTCACGGGGCGTTTCACAGAGTGTCTTGCAGTGAGCATCGCCAATCACCTACCATTCGATATCGGCGATGGGCCGCGGCGTTGCGTTGACCTCCTCGCTGGTCACCTTGCCGGAGCGGAAGCGAATCACTTTGTGAGCCATCGGTGCAAGCGCGGAATTATGCGTGATGATCATTACGGTCATGCCTTGTGTTTGGCAAATATCCTGCAGCAACTGCAGCACTTCCTTGCCGGTCTCGTAATCGAGCGCACCGGTCGGCTCATCGCACAACAACAGCTTCGGCTTTTTGGCAATCGCGCGGGCGATGGATACACGCTGTTGTTCGCCGCCGGACAGTTGTGCCGGGAAATTCCCCATGCGCTCCCCCAGTCCGACCTTGTACAGGGTTTCCGCCGGGTCGAAATGATCGGGGCAAATCTGTGAGGCAAGTTCCACGTTCTCCAGCGCGGTCAGGTTCGGCACAAGATTGTAGAACTGGAAGACAAAGCCGATGTCGTTGCGCCGGTAGGTCACCAAATCGCGCTTACGCAATCCGGTGATGTCGCGATCGCCCACAATGACGCGGCCTGAAGTCGCGGTATCCATGCCGCCCAGAATGTTCAACGCCGTGGTCTTGCCTGCGCCTGACTGGCCGAGGATGACGCTTAACTCGCCTTGATCGGCGGTAAAGCTCGCCTCATCGAGCGCCCGAATCACGCTGCTGCCGGAGGGGTATTCCTTGACCACATGATCGAATTCGATATATGCCATCACGCACCTCCAACAGTTCCCACCACGGCCCGCTCCATTCGCAATGCCACCTGCGTTCCCTTGCTATACTCAAGTAAAACAACACTGTGTCGGTTCTGCAACCAACAGTTGGATTGTGAGTTGTCGGAACTTGGGGAGAATGCCATGGCCAAGGATTTGACGGAAAGCCGCCGCACCCGATACACACGGCTCGCCATGCAAGACGCGCTCGTCGAGCTGCTGCAGGACCAGCCGCTTGGGTCCATCACCGTCAAGGCATTGTGCGAGCGGGCGGACGTGAACCGTTCCACGTTCTATGCGCATTACACAAGCATTGAAGATCTACTGCACGATATCGAAGACGAGACCATGGCCTGGGTTACTGCCGCGCTCGACCAGTTGCTCGCGCAGCCTGATTCAGCCGGCATCGAGCACGTCATCGAACGTATCTGCCAATACATCGCCGACAATCGCAAGCATCTGCAGGTATTGATGAGCCCGAAAGCAGATATCGGCTTCCAACAGCAGCTACTGGGACTTATTTACAGCCGGCAGACAGTCGCCGAGCAGCTGCAGCCCGCCGCCAACGACCCGGTCGAGGCCCAAATGCGCATGCGCTTCGCCGTATCCGGCAGCATCGGCCTACTGCAATACTGGCTCGCCACCGACCTCGCAGCATCTCCGGAATCAGTGGCCCACACCATTTTCACCATGGGCATGCCCGTCTCGCAGTGAATTGGTGGGGATGGTTTGATAGGCCACTGCCGACTTTAGCTGTTTCGATCAAACGCGAATACCGGTATGGGCTGGCATCGGCATTCTTTGGCATTACGGCATGCCGCGCCTTACAATGACGAGCGTTGCGCATGGCGACCTCCCGCCGGTCATGCTAAAAATCAAAGAGACTCGAGAGAAGAGCACAATGAGTACTACTGACGCACCTAAGAAGTCGCGCGAAACCGACGATGTGCCGGTGCCGGCCACGCTGCGCAAGTCACTGAAGAACCGTCACATCCAGCTGATTGCACTGGGCGGCGCTATCGGAACCGGCCTGTTCTATGGTTCCAGCGAATCCATCGCGCTGGCCGGCCCCTCGATTCTGCTGGCCTACCTGATCGGCGGCCTCGCGATCTTCATGATCGTGCGCGCGCTGAGCGAGATGTCCGTCGAGGATCCGAAGGCGGGCGCGTTCAGCTACTATGCCACTCGCTACTGGTCCAAGCGCGCCGGCTTCATCTCCGGCTGGAACTACTGGTTCAACTACATCCTCGTCTCGATGGTGGAGCTGTCCGTGGTGGGCAAATTCGTAAACTACTGGTTCCCGGCGATTCCGACCTGGGTGTCGGCAGCCGTATTCCTAGTGGTCATCTGCGCCGCCAATCTGCTGGGCGTCTCCAAGTTCGGAGAGTTCGAGTTCTGGTTCGCCATCATCAAGATTGTGGCCGTGATTGCCATGATCGTCGGCGGCCTGGCCGTCATCATCTTCGCTCTGCCCACCGCATCCGGCATCAAAGCGAGCTTTGCCAACTGGTTCACCTTGGAAGGGGGCTTCTTCCCGAACGGTCTCATGGAGCAGACCAAAGACGGCACCTGGACCGGCCTGTTGATGGCGCTTGTCGTGGTGATGTTCAGCTTCGGCGGCACCGAGCTCATCGGCATCACCGCCGGCGAAACCGAGGACCCTCGTCGTACGATTCCCCGCGCCACCAATGACATTATCTGGCGAATTCTCGTGTTCTACATTGGCGCGCTCGGCGTAATCATGGCCGTCATACCGTGGAACACCATCGGCGGAGACGATGTTCCCAGCCCGTTCGTGCAAATCTTCGATTCCGTAGGCATCCACGCGGCCGCCGGCATCCTCAACTTCGTGTGCCTGACCGCTGTGATGAGCGTCTACAACTCCGGCCTGTACGCCAACTCCCGCATGCTGTACTCGCTGGCCAAGCAGGGCAATGCGCCCGCGTATCTGGGCAAGCTCAACGCCAAGGGCGTGCCGGTGACTGGCGTGCTGACGTCCGCCGTAATCACCGCTATCGCCGTGGTCGTGGTGTTCGTGTGGCCTGAGTTCGCGTTCAACTATCTGATGTCGATTGCCACCATTGCCGGCATCATCAACTGGACGATGATTATGTTCACCGAAATGAAGTTCCGTAAGGTGGTCGCCGCGGGCGGCGCTCCCGAGGATTCCGAGCTGGCCGGCAAGTCTGGCAAGGAAGCGCTCGACGCGATTCACTTCAAGCTGCCGTTCGCCAAAGTAACCCCGTGGGTGGTATTGGCGTTCCTGGCACTGGTCGTGGTGCTGATGTGCTTCTCCGCCAGCTACCGCGTCGCCGTCATCGCCGGCGTGATTTGGCTCGCCATCCTCTTCGCCGCCTACCAGATCACTCAGGCGAAGAGATAAGCCCATTACCATGTTTGGTAGGCCCCGATGGTCGGGGCCGGGTCGCCGGTTCCGGTATGACTTTCCTGCCCTGTCGTCGATGATCCGGGGGTGTTGTCGCCGGGAACGGGGACGCCCGATGACCGCTGATAGGAACCAGGCCGGCTACACGGACGCTTCAGGGGCGCATGGCGCAGGTCTCGTCGTAATGTGGGTGCAGCGCGGGCGTCCGGACTCCTCCGAGCCCGCGGCGACCGGAAAACCTTCATGACGGGAGGAACGATGATGACCCCGGACGACATCGACGTGTGGGTCGGCCTGGACGTGGGCAAGAGCGCGCACCACGCGCACGCCCTCGACCATGACGGGAACACCCTGTACGACAAGCCGTTGAAACAGGACGAGAAGGCCATCCGCACGATGCTGGGCAAGCTCTCCAAGCATGGCCGTGTGCTGCTGGTCGTGGACCAGCCCAACACCATCGGCTCCCTGCCCCTGACGGTGGCGCGGAACATGGGGATCGCGGTTGCCTACCTTCCCGGCACGGCCATGCGCAGGACCGCGCAGCTGCTGCCCGGGGACGCGAAGACCGACCGCAGGGACGCGCATGTGATCGCGTGGGCCGCGCTCAAGCTGCCCGAGACGCTCAGGGACGCGGGCCCGGATGACGAGACCCTCGCCGCCCTGAAGCTGCTCGCCGGCCACGACGAGGACCTCGCCCACGAATCCACCCGCCACGTCAACCGCCTGCGGAGCCTGCTGCTGCAGACCTGTTTTGCTTCAATGTTTGTTCGACAGGTTCGGCAGTGTTTTTCCGCAGTGTGGGCTGATGGTTTTCCCCGGTGTCGTCATCGTTTCCCGGTGATGTGAGAGGCATCGGTGCCGCGGCCTGTATATTCCCGAGTTGCCAATCGGTTTTGATTCGGCCGGTTGCCGCCGGCCGGCGCTCGGGAAGGAAAGGAACATGGCGATACCGATGCCCATTGTGCAAGATATCAGGAGACTCGACCGGCAGGGAATGTCGCGCGCGCAGATAGCGCGTCGTCTGCATGTGGATCGCAGGTACGGGTCGAAGATCGACCCGTACGCGCATCTGGTGGACGAGTGGCTGGAGGCGGATCGGATGCTGCCCAGGAAGCAGCGTCACACGATCAGGCGCGTGCACGACCGTCTGCTGGCGGAGACGGACTACGACGGCGAGTATTCGACCACGATGCGTTACGTGCACCGGTGGCGCGAGGCGAACCGCGGCGTGCCGGATCGCGAGGGGTACGTGCGGCTCGAGTGGGCGGCGGGCAGCATGCAGGTCGATTTCGGCATGGCCCGGGCCCGGATCGCGGGCGAGATGGCGGACGTGCATTGCCTGGTGACCTCGTTGCCGTATTCGAACATGCGGTTGTGCGTGGCGTTGCCGGGCGAGAACGCGGAGTGTCTGTGCCATGGCCTGATGCTCGTGTTCGAGCATATCGGGGGTGTTCCTCCCGTGATCGTGATGGACAACGCGACCGGTGCCGGCCGGCGCAACGCGAAGGGCGAGGTCGCGTTGACCGGGGTGTTCTCCGCGTTCGTGGCGCATTACCGGCTCGAGGTCCGGTTCTGCAACCCGTATTCGGGCAACGAGAAGGGCAGCGTGGAGAACGCGGTCGGGTTTTTGCGGCGCAATCTCATGGTGCCGCCCATGCGCGCGGAATCGTACGGGCAGTTGAGCCGTCTCCTGCTGGAGCGGTGCGACGGGCTCGCCAGGGACTCGTATTGCCCGAGGTTGCTGGACGTGCCCGTGGCCGAGGTGTTCGACGAGGAGAGGGCCGCGTTGATGCCGTTGCCGTCCACGGCGTTCGACCCGGTTCGCTGGGAAAGCCGGACGGCCGACAAGTACGGGCTGGTCGACATCGACTCGAACCGGTACCTCGCCGGCCCCGATTCGGCGCGTTCCAAGGTGCTGGCCGCGATCCGGTGGGACACGGTCACGCTCGCATCGCCCGCCACCGGCGAGCTCCTCGCGGAATATCCCAGACAGTACGGACGGTCGCGCAATGTGGAGGATCCCGCGCTCGTGCTTCCCCGGCTCGCGGTCAAACCCCGCGCGTGGCGGGAAAGCTCGATCCGCCCGGACGTGCCCGACGATATACGCGCGTGGCTTGATTCCATGGACGAAAAGACGTTGAGGGAGAGCCTCAAAGCGATCGGGGACGCGTGCCGGGCGGCCGGGTTCGATCCCGCGATGCAGGCGTGCGGCGAGATCCTGCGCTCGAACAGGGACATGGGTGTTTGTGTTCAATTAGTTGTTGCGGGTTTAGTCACGATGATTTTTCGGGTTTAGGCAGAGCATGCCGACCACGGA
>OKVL01000314.1_pt1 | contig 32391 bp, 32 predicted proteins | sample 1606791 | NCBI WGS metagenome assembly OKVL01 (sample SAMN03281006, study PRJEB24777) | human gut metagenome | isolation source: fecal sample PR165 from 1 month old male Malay infant, vaginally delivered...
GGCGTTGCGCTCCATATTGTCTTACTTCCTTTTTTGAATTACTGCATAGCACAATTGATTCGTACGACGCCGACTTTAATAGTCGGCTTTTTTTTGCCTCCTGTTTCTCAGCGTCTACCCTAAAAGGGACGACAACCAAGCCTGGAGGGAAAGATGAGCATTTTACTCGCTCTGCTCGTGCAACAATCGCGTCAGTCCGACCCTGTTCCCACCGATCCCGTGCCGATGCCCGATCCCATACCGCGTCCGCAGCCGATGCCCGATCCGCCGCCGGATGAAGAACCGATTAAATTGTCGCATCGAACCCTGAGATCTGCGAGGATACGCGCCATCTGACCGTAAAGATCACCACGAGAGACTACTGTGACCGCTTTTTCTACCCTGAATGTTCTGCCTGCCGCCCAACTCGACAACCTCAACGAGTTGGGATATCTCACGATGACGCCTGTTCAGGCGGCCGCGCTGCCCGCTATCCTTGAGGGCCGCGACGTACGCGTGCAGGCGAAAACCGGCAGTGGGAAAACGGCCGCATTCGGTCTTGGTCTGCTGCAGCATATTGACGCGTCGCTGTTCCAGACTCAGTCGCTGATATTGTGCCCGACCCGCGAGCTGGCAGACCAGGTCGCGGGTGAACTGCGTCGCCTGGCGCGCTTTATGCCCAATACCAAGATCCTGACGCTCTGTGGTGGACAGCCGTTCGGCGCACAGCGTGATTCGCTCCAGCATGCGCCACACATTATTGTCGCGACGCCTGGCCGCCTGCTTGATCACCTGCAAAAAGGCACCGTTTCGCTGGATGCATTAAGCACGCTGGTGATGGATGAGGCGGACAGAATGCTGGATATGGGCTTCAGTGATGCCATTGATGAAGTGATCCGCTTCGCGCCGGACGATCGCCAGACGTTGCTATTCTCTGCGACCTGGCCTGAAGCCATCGCCGCAATCAGCGGTCGCGTGCAGAAAAATCCGCTCACTATCGAGATAGACAGCGTCGACGCGCTCCCGGCCATCGAACAGCAGTTCTTTGAAACCTCACAGCAGGGAAAAATCCCGCTCCTGCAGAAATTGCTGAGTCAGCATCAGCCTGCGTCGTGCGTGGTGTTTTGTAATACTAAAAAAGACTGTCAGGCGGTGTGTGATGCGCTGAATGCGGCGGGGCAGAGCGCCTTATCTTTGCATGGCGATCTGGAACAGCGCGATCGCGATCAGACCCTGGTGCGTTTCGCCAACGGTAGCGCCCGTGTACTGGTGGCGACCGACGTGGCGGCGCGCGGTCTGGATATCAAATCCCTTGAGCTGGTAGTGAACTTTGAGCTGGCATGGGATCCCGAAGTCCACGTCCACCGTATTGGCCGTACCGCACGTGCAGGAAACAGCGGTCTTGCCATCAGCTTCTGTGCGCCGGAAGAGGCGCAGCGCGCCAATATTCTCGCTGAAATGCTGCAGATCACGCTGAACTGGGTGAATGCACCGGGCAGCGTTAAACTCGTGCCGCTGGAGGCCGAAATGGCGACGCTGTGTATTGATGGCGGCAAAAAAGCCAAGATGCGTCCGGGTGATGTGTTAGGGGCATTAACTGGCGATATCGGTCTGGAAGGGGCGGATATCGGTAAGATTGCGGTTCATCCGGCGCATGTTTATGTGGCCGTGCGTCAGGCAGTTGCCCATAAGGCATGGAAGCAGCTGCAAAATGGCAAAATTAAAGGTAAAACCTGCCGCGTTCGTCTACTGAAATAAGGCATAAAGCGTCTCAGAAGTCCTTTCTGAGACGCTAACCGATTACTTCACTTCCAGCACGTTCAGACGCAGTTCGTCCAGTTGGTTATCATCGTCTTCCGGCTGCCAGCCCGCAGGCTGCATGGGGATCTCTTCCCGGTCAAATGCCAGGTCACCACCATTCACCACCTCTGAATCATGGTTGATGCCTTTGAAGTCGAAGAGCTCAACGTCAGCGAGGTGTGAAGGGACCACGTTTTGCATCGCGCTGAACATGGTTTCGATGCGACCCGGGTAACGTTTGTCCCAGTCGCGCAGCATGTCGCCAATCACCTGACGCTGCAGGTTTGGCTGAGAGCCGCACAGGTTACATGGAATGATCGGGAACCCTTTCGCCTGTGAAAAACGCTCAATGTCTTTTTCGCGGCAGTAGGCAAGAGGGCGGATCACAATGTGCTTGCCGTCATCGCTCATCAGCTTAGGCGGCATGCCTTTCATCTTGCCACCGTAGAACATATTCAGGAACAGCGTCTGCAGGATATCATCGCGGTGATGGCCCAGCGCAATTTTGGTCGCACCCAGTTCCGTCGCGGTACGATAGAGAATGCCACGGCGCAGACGGGAGCAAAGCGAGCAGGTCGTTTTCCCTTCCGGGATCTTCTCTTTCACAATGCCGTAGGTATTTTCTTCGACGATCTTGTACTCAACGCCCAGATTTTCCAGGTATTCCGGCAGGATGTGTTCCGGAAAACCCGGCTGTTTCTGGTCAAGGTTGACCGCTACCAGCGAAAAATTAACCGGCGCGCTTTGCTGAAGATTGCGCAGGATCTCCAGCATGGTGTAGCTGTCTTTACCGCCTGACAGGCAAACCATGATGCGGTCGCCTTCTTCAATCATGTTGAAGTCTGCAATGGCTTCGCCCACGTTACGGCGCAGACGCTTTTGCAGTTTGTTCAGGTTGTATTGCTCTTTCTTAGTATTCGATTGAATTTCTTGCATTTTTATTTGTCTCGGGAGGCGTCAGGGGCACCATAGGGGCAAACCTCTTTCCAAATCGGCAGTCGTGTATTCGGCATGACGATCTGATTCTGGCTCATTTCCACTATCCTGCTCCGTAAATTTCGTAAACCCTTTGCGCGTTTTCAAGCCCCTCTGACTGACAATGAAAGACGGGTTAGCGCTGGCAGATCATAGCCAGCAGGCACAGGCATGCCGCGTATGGTACGGATTACTGCGACGAATTCAATATGCTTAGGAAATGCGTTGTCAGAATTAACCCGACAAGAAGAAAAGGGATGCTGGCGTAGGCGTTCTCGACAGGGACCCACAAAACGACTTGAAGCAAGATTCAGTGATTATGTGGAAGCCAAAAGAGTGAATTTGAGGTGAGGGTGGAGCCTGATGATTAAAGCCATATATGAAATGTGGATATTCAGGCTTCCGCTCATTTTTTTCGAGTTGTTATAAATTATTAACAGTCCTTTGCGAGTTATTTACGGTATTGACAGTTTTATCTGGTTCATTTCAGAGTAAATACAGTGCGTTAATTTCCAGCACTCCGCTTGCTGATTATCAAACACCCATTATATTTATTCATGTTTCCTTTCATTAAGCTCTTATTAATACATCCCTACCCCTACCTGTGATTTAGCAGAACATCGAGAGGTTTTGATGAAATTGAACATGATAGTGAGGAGCCTTGCCTTAGCAGGTATTCTGGGCTCAGTTAGTTTGCCTCTTTTGGCTGCTGATCCATCGAAAGACGCAACAGCGCCTACGCAACAAGCTAACAATGCCCTTTATAATCAACTTCCTTTCTCCGATAACACTGATTTCACCAATGCTCACAAAGGGTTTATCGCCCCACTTCCTCAGGAAGTCATCAAGGGGGAGCAAGGGAATGTAATCTGGAATCCGCAACAATATTCTTTTATTAAAGAAGGCGATAAAGCCCCCGATACAGTCAATCCCAGTTTATGGCGTCAATCACAGCTGATTAATATCAGCGGTCTCTTTGAGGTCACTGAAGGTGTTTATCAGATCCGAAATCTTGACCTCTCGAATATGACCATCATCGAAGGTAAAGAAGGCATCACCGTTGTTGACCCACTGGTGTCGGCAGAAACGGCGAAGGTCGGAATGGATCTCTATTTTAAAAATCGCGGCAAGAAACCTGTTGTAGCGATCATTTATACCCACAGCCATGTTGACCATTACGGCGGGGTACGCGGTGTTGTGGATGAAGCTGACGTGAAATCCGGCAAAGTGAAGGTCTATGCGCCAGCCGGGTTTATGGAAGCGGCCGTTGCCGAGAATATCATGGCGGGTAACGTGATGAGCCGCCGAGCCAGCTATATGTATGGCAACCTGCTGAAGCCAGATGCCAAAGGTCAGGTGGGGGCCGGTCTTGGCACTACCACCTCAGCTGGAACAGTGACGCTGATTGCTCCGACCAATATCATTGAGAAAGACGGGCAAAAAGAAGTTATTGATGGCCTGACCTACGACTTTATGCTCGCGCCGGGGTCAGAAGCGCCTTCCGAAATGCTCTGGTATATCGAAGAGAAAAAACTCATCGAATCAGCTGAGGACGTCACCCACACCCTGCACAACACCTACTCGCTGCGCGGGGCCAAAATCCGCGAGCCGTTGCCGTGGTCGAAATACATCAACCAGGCAATTGTGCGCTGGGGTGATAAGGCCGAAATCATTATGGCACAGCACCACTGGCCGACCTGGGGCAACGAAAACGTGGTCAAACTGCTGAAAAGCCAGCGCGACCTCTATCGCTATATCAACGACCAGACGCTGCGTATGGCAAACGAAGGGCTGACGCGCGACGAAATCGCCGCTAACTTCAAGCTCCCGGATTCACTGGCGCATACCTGGGCCAACCGCGGCTATTACGGTTCGGTGAGCCATGACGTAAAAGCCACCTATGTGCTGTATCTGGGCTGGTTTGACGGCAACCCGGCGACGCTGGATGAACTGCCGCCGGAAGAAAGCACGAAGAAATTCGTGGAGTATATGGGCGGCGCGGATGCCATCCTGAACAAGGCGAAAACCGACTTCGACCAGGGGAACTACCGCTGGGTGGCGCAGGTGGTAAGCAAAGTGGTCTTTGCCGATCCAAACAACCAGGCGGCACGCAACCTGGAAGCTGATGCGCTGGAACAGCTTGGCTATCAGGCTGAATCCGGCCCGTGGCGTAACTTCTACCTGACTGGTGCGCAGGAGTTACGTAACGGCGTGGTGAAAGGGCCAACGCCGAATACCGCCAGCCCGGATACGGTGCGCGCGATGACGCCAGAGATGTTCTTTGACTATCTGGCTGTTCATATCAACGGTCAGAAAGCCGGTGATGCCAAATCGGTGTTTAACATCGATCTGGGCAGCGATGGAGGCAAATATAAGCTGGAGCTGGAAAATGGTGTGCTGAACCATACGGCCAACGCTGAGGCTAAGGACGCTGATGCAACAGTGACTCTTAATCGGGACACGTTGAACAAAATTATACTGAAAGAGGTCACTCTTAAGCAGGCCCAAGACAGCGGTGATGTGAAAATTACCGGCGATGGAGCGAAACTCGACGCTATGCTCGGTTATATGGATAAATTTGATTTCTGGTTCAATATCGTTACGCCTTAAAACTTTCCCCTGCGGGAGACTTCTCTCGCAGGGGAATTTATCCCAGTAGTTAACCTTCGGCATGTTGCTATTTAACTGCTCGGTGAAATTGTTCATTCACGAATCACAGGTAAATATGAACAGGATAAGGTTCGCTCTGTTGATGTGTTTTATCTTTTTCGCCGTCAGTTCAACTTTCGCTGCTGAGCCCCGTCAGGAGCCGACGGAGCAGGAAAAAGCGCGCACGCTTTATATCTTCCACACTCCCATAGTCATGCTTCAGGCCAGGTTTGGTCAGACAACGCCGGAAGAACGAGTTTTACGTATCCACAATACTCTGCGTAAATTCACCCAGGCGGATGTCCGTGAGCCAATAAAAATTCTCCCCGTCACCCGTTATAACCAGCAAGGGAGGCTGTTTTTAATGAATGGCAAGCCGCTAATGTTGCTGACGCAGGAAGATCTAGATGAGGGTGATGACCTGACTCTGGATCAAGCCGCGCAACGCGTGCTGGCGCGAATGGAGGCGCAACGTACCGCCCTTCACGATCAATACGATTCCGGCTGGCTTGTACTTTCCACATTGAAAACCATTGTGGGGTTGGCGGGTTATTTACTGCTTATCTGGGTAGCGTGGCGCTCATGGCGTCGGGTTAAGAGATACTTTCGTCGTCGGATTGCAGAAAATCGCGGATGGATACCCAAAACCTGGCGGCGTTACGTGGGGGCTGTTGAAGCTCGTTTATATGCCTTGCTGATGACTTTCCTGGGAATCATTGGTTTTTATGTCTGGCTTAGCTGGGCGTTTAGTCTTTTTCCGTGGACCCGGGTTTGGGCAACATCGCTGGGAGACTGGTCCCTGCGTGTCGTTCGTCAGATTTTCTTATCCATTGTCTCAGCTTTACCGGGGTTGATGATTGTTTTGATTATTTTCATCATCACCGCTTTCATTCTAAAGTTATTGAAAATGACGCTCAATCAGGTCGAGGTGGGACGCTTACAGTTCCCCGGTCTGCATCCTGAAACCGTCGGGGCGACCAGAAAACTCCTCTCGGTCGTGGTGTGGTTATTTGCTCTCTCAGCAGCCTATCCGTTTCTTCCTGGCGCAAATTCACTGGCCTTTAAGGGTATAAGTGTCTTCTTTGGTCTCATGCTGACGCTGGGGTCTGCTGGGGTGATGAATCACGCTATGAGTGGCCTGGTGCTGATTTACTCACGCGCCTTGCGCAAAGGAGATGTCATTCGTATTGCGGATAACGAAGGAAAGGTGAGTGAAATTGGCATGCTCGCCACAAAAATTATAACTCGCGAAAACTATGTAGTGACAGTACCTAATGCTGTCGTAGTAAGTGGCAAGATAACGAACCTCAGTGCCCAAAATAACGACGGCAGTGTCAACTTAACCGTAAGCGTCACCATCGGGTACGACACCCCATGGCGGCAGGTTCATGCCATGCTTGAATTGGCAGCCAAGCGAACTGAATTCGTGGATCTTACGACCGCGCCGCTGGTGCGCCAGTTGGCGCTGATGGACTGGTATATAGCCTATGAGCTTCAGGTCAGGCTGAAAACCGATGTGTCACTGGCCATCGCGCGAAATGCAATGTTCAGTAATATCCAGGATGTTTTCAACGAATTCAATGTGCAGATCATGTCACCCAACTTTGTTATGCAGCCTGAAGGAAGCGTCGTGGTCGCAAAAGATAACTGGTATCCCGCCCCCGCTGTTGCACCAGTACGCGACAAATAATACTGACCATTAAAGACAGGCAGACGGCAAATGAAAAAATCGACGTTATTTTCTCTGGTGGCGTTTCTTTCTCCAGCGACACAGGCCAGCGCACTCTATTTTTACGAAATTGGGACTGAAGATACCGCGCTTGCAGGTGCTGGCCAAGCTGCGCGCGCGCAGGACGCCTCTACCATAGTGACTAACCCGGCAGGAATGACGCGGCTGCCTGATCATATGTTTACAGGCGGATTACAGGCAATGGATGGTGATATTTCCTATCGCCTTGATGATGATAGTGGAAGTAAAAATCCTGGCGATATCATGCGTTTTTTTCCAAATGCTAGCGCCTTTTATACACAGAAACTCAATGATTCACTGTATGCCGGGCTGGGGTTATATGGCAATTACGGGCTGGGGATTGATTTTGGTAACTGGGCTGGCGACCGTATCATAAAAAAGAGCACCATGGTTGCAATGACTTTAAGTCCGTCTTTAGCCTATAAATTAAGCGAACGAGTATCAGTTGGTGGTTCAGTCAATGTCAATTACGGATTCCTTTCTCTCACACGTAATGTCGACAATGAAGATGAAAAACAGAATGATCATGACTGGGCGCTGAGTTACCGTCTGGGCTTATTGATGGAGCTCACCGATAAAACTCGCGCGGGAATCGCCTGGACCAGCAAAACAGACTATGACTTTAATATAGATGCTAAAGCTCGCTTCCCAAACTTACCCAACGTTGAATATGAAATTCCTGTTTCAGCGCAGGTCCGGGCACCTCAGCAGATAATGTTGAGTCTGGTGCATGATTTTAATAAGACATGGTCAATTATGGGTGACCTTGGCTGGCAGGACTGGAGTCAGTTTGGCAGTCCGCAGGTTTCTGTCGCTGGACAAGATGCCAATCGGAAAAACCGCCTCAAAGATTCCTGGCATACCGCGCTGGGGCTACAGTATCGCCCAACCGAATTGTGGCGCATTAATGCAGGTTTTGCTTTTGACAGCACAGTCTACAAAACGCAGAACGATGTGGCCCTTTCCTTACCTACAGGTGATGAATGGCGATTTGCAACAGGTGCGCAGTATCAAATTACACCACAAAGTAATATTGGTTTTGCAGTATCATACCTAAATATGCAGTCATCACGCGTGCAGTCCCCAGAGCAATTCAAGGGCAGCTATAACAATCCCTATCTATGGTTCGCGAGCGTGAACTATAGCTATTTATTTTGATTTGTGATTTTAGTTTTTTTGTAGGTCCGCTTTTGGCACAGACCTGCCTGTCACATTAGGTTTAGGTCTGTTCCATAGCTGTGTCAGGTCAGGTCTGATTTAATACAATTTTGACGTTTAGAAAGGTGAACCAGCACATTACTTCCTCTCACTCCAGCCAACTGGATATTCAGCAATGACATTAACATCTGTAAGTAACGCTACCTCCGATTTCATCTGCCTCTGCCGCTCGTGGACTCTGAAGCCGTGCATTACCATTGCCTGCACCATCGCTGCCTCCAGCTGTTGCAGGAACGCAAAATTTACCGGAACATCGTGGTTATCCGCATCCGTCCAGAAGAATCCTTCCGGTAACTGTCCTGCACTGCCAGCCATAACCACGGGCGCAAGACGCTCCTGCGATGCTTTGCCTCCATCCCACCGGCGATTGTCCAGTTCAAAAATAATGTTGGCGTTTTCCTGAACGTCCCGCCAGTTGCTGATTTCAGTCAGTTTCTGATTTCGTAAATCCTCCACCATCTTGTCAGTCACAATATAAGGGGCTACAGGTCCATACTTTCCTGATTCAAGCTCGCTGTAGATACGGCGTCCATGCTCCTCAAAATCATTCTGACATGCAGTGAAAGGCAGAAACTCATCAAACTCTGCAAATTTAACCCTGCAGTTAATCGCTGTATGTTCTTTATTCGCCCACTCAGGAGCCTGAATGTCCTCAATATTCATACAATCTCCTGCTATGAAATTCGCTGAAAAAGACCAGCATAATATTGAAAATTATACCCAGATATACCATCCGATGAAGTGGTTATAACCCCACACGAACGCCATGTACCCGGCAAAGTGTATGTCTGGTTAGGACCCCAGATACAAAATGATGCTTCACGATTGCTGTTAGCTAGAATTCCACACGCCCGTAAGCTACTCCCTGCAAAATTTACACCGGGATTCAAAGGACTTCTGGATGGTTCCATCAATGCCAGCGCAAACGTACCTACAGCATGAAGAGCACCCGCTGGTGCACCTGCTGGTCCCTGCGGCCCTTGCGGTCCCGTAGCGCCTGTTGCTCCTTTTACGCCTGCAGGTCCCTGTGGTCCTTGCGGTCCAGTTAACCCGGTATCCCCTTTATCTCCCTTATCCCCTTTTGCGCCTGCCGGCCCCTGCGGACCTGCAGGGCCAGTTGCTCCAGTAGCCCCTCTGGCACCAGTTAACCCGGTATCTCCTTTGTCACCCTTTTCACCTTTTGCACCTGCCGGTCCCTGCGGACCAGCAGGGCCAATTGGTCCTGTTGCCCCCGTTAACCCGGTGTCTCCCTTGTCACCCTTTTCACCTTTTGCACCGGCTGGCCCCTGCGGACCTGGCGGACCACTGAGGTCTTCACTTTCCTGTATCTCTTTAATGGTATCAGCGGCGGCTTTTGAGGCTGCACTTCTGGCCTGTTCAGCAAGAAGCTGTGCTTCATCCCTTGCCTGTCCACTTTCTTTCTCACTGGCAGCAGCAGCCAGTGCGCTGTTCCGGGCATTCAGGGCATTTTCCTGAGCTTCATCGCGCAGCGTCAGGGCATCATCTCTGGCCTGTTCGGCGCGGGTGGCGCTCTCAGCGGCTTCATTTTTATGGTTCTCAGCCGTTTTGGCTGACTGCAGGGCTGATGCTCCACTTGAAGATGCCGATTCTGCACTGGCTGATGCCGCAGTCTCTGATTTAGCGGCCTTTTCGCTGGATTCCCTGGCATGCTGTTCACTTAGTGCTGCAGCTGCTGCGCTGTTATTACCCTGTTCTGCAGCCTGTGTAGCCGTGAGGGCGCTTTCATGCGCTGAGGTTTCAGATGCAGCTGCATTGCCTGCATGCTCACCCGCTGTTTGTGCTGAAGAGGCGGCAGTTTCGGCACTTCCAGCTGCAGACTGTGCCGAAGCGCCTGCCGCCTGCTGCGCTTTCTGTGCCGTATCCGCGGAAGTTTTTGCCACTCCGGCCTGTTCCGTCGCTGTCTGTGCAGACGTTGCCGCACTGTCCGCATCTGCACCGCTGGCCAGAACGTCCTGTGCTGTCTGCCGGGCAGAGTCTGTGGCAGATAGGGCAGACTCATCAGCAGCATCGGCAGAGAGCGCCGCCAGGCGCTGTGACTCTGCCGCAGCCGTTGCAGACAACGCTGTCGCGTCTTTACTCTGCTCTGCTGACTGTGCGGCCTGTTCGGCGCGTTCCCGATCCTTCTCTACCTCCTGGTACAGCGCTGCTGTGTGGTTTACCATTTCCTCAAAACGTTTCATCACCTCCGGACGAAGGTCCGCATCCTTTGGCGCATCGAGAAACGCATTCAGGGTATCCGGCGTATCGGTCGGGGCCACGTAAATGTCGCCAGCAAGTACGGGAGGAAAACCTTCCCGCAACAGTGACACACTGTAATAACCCGGTTCAGCCTCAATGCTGTAGTGGCCATTCGCATCCGTAACCGAGGATGAGGTCACCTCAACCACAACGGTCGGGCTGGTTTTCCTGGCGCTCAGTTGAATGGTGCAGTCCTGTACGGGTTTTCCCGCGCCATCTCTGAGAATGCCTGATATGAGTACCGGCATACTACCTCCATAAAAAAACCGCCCGGAGGCGGTTTCTGTCATTAACTTATTGTTATCCCGGCTGATGACTTTTTCGTCACAATAACCAGCAGGTCACTGATTCGGGAAAATGGATAGCCGCTGCTGTTACCGTGTGTACTGACGCTGAAACTCAGCGTCATTCGTCCGCTCCCGGCAGGCATATCCAGTGTTCGCGTAAAAACGGCCGGTACACCTCTGCTTGTCTGCTTGTATATCTCCACCCCGTTTTTCCTGACAGTCAGCGTACAGTCATCCCATACGTCATTACTGGTCTGGCTGTCATACGCTGCACCCTGAAAGGTAATCCCAGGAATGGAAACCTGTCGGTCAAAAGACTGGTCATCTTCAATCACGACTGTCAGTGTCCCGTTGGCGTACCGTTTTTCACCGTTACTGGTTATGAAGTAAGGAAACTCCCTGCCCGCTGCCTTAACAATATCCCCAAGAATACGCTCGGCCCGGAGCGTCCCCTTTATGGTGCAGTTTTCCTCAATCGTCACATTGTTGAGAGCACCAGAATTCGCACTGATATGGCCGCTGATATCCGCATTACGGGCAGTCAGTTTTCCGTCAGGCGTCAGCATAAAGGTCGGCGGGTTCCCGCCACTGGTGATAGTGGGAGCCGTCAGATATTTGAGGAACACCTCGTTCATAAATATCTGATTCCCCTGAGCCACAAACATCGGGGTCTCATTGCCGTTTGCCGGGTCGATAAACGCGATACGGTTTGCTGCCACCAGGAACTGGCTTACCTTCCCTTCTTCCGTGTCTTCCATGCTCAGGCCCAGACCAGCCACATAGTGCTTCCCGTCTTTGGTCTGCTCTATCTTCACACCCAACATGGCATTCCATTTGCCGTTCGCGTCCTGCCATTCTTCCGAAAACTGATCCAGCCGGCTGGCGTTATCTTCCGTCAGCTCCACCTTCTCCAGCAGATCTTTACCCAGGTGGCTTTCGGTGATTTTCCCTTTGAAAAAATCCAGATAACCCGCCGCATCGTTGCTGGCCTGGCCTTTAGCCTCCACGAACGCCGATTTACCCACCTGGTTCACGGCCCGGATATAGAAGTAATAATCCTTGCCGGGTTTAATATTTGCGTTTGCTGCAATCCAGTACAGCGCGGTGCCGAGATAACGCGCATCGGTTTCCACCTGGCGGATATCGGCAATCTGCGTATCTGTAAACCAGAATTCATACTGCACCGTGGGGTCATATACTGCCTGGCACGGGGTGGCGGTTATCTGGAAATAGCCGGGAGTAAGCTCAACATAAGACGGTACTACGGGCGCGGCGATGCTGAAATCCGTGCTGGCAGGGTCACCCTGCTGGCCCTGACTGTTCACCGCCCGTACCGTCAGGGTGTAACGTCCCGGCGTCAGGTTACGGAAAGTATGCTCCGTTTCGGTCAGGGTCAGGCTGCTGGCCAGACGGTCGCTGTTATCTTCCGCTTTCACCGTCAGGCGCAGGGAAAAGTTCACCCCCTTCACCACACGCGGGGTATCCCATCGTGCCCGCGCCTGATACTGACCCTCCTCTGCCAGAATCTCTGTGGTCAGGTGCTGCACGGCAGGCGGCGTGTTCGTGATACCTGTATCCGGCAATGGATCAAACATCGCCCCGTTGTCCACGATGCTCTCTTTCTCCGGGACATGCTGTACGGCGGTAATGGCATACGTGCCGTCATCGTTTTCCCGTATGGCCACACAGCGAAACAACCGCTGGCGCAGGTCCGGCAGTTTCAGCCCCCACACACTGTACTCCGCCACGCCATCGGGTAACTGGCTGACGGTCACGCGGTCCGGGGCGGGGTGCGCGGTGACCGCGACGGTAACAGGCTGGCCATTGCTGCCCACCAGGTTCAGCATGGTCTTACCGTTTTTGGGGATTTCCACCTCACGGTCCAGCGTGAGCGTGCGCGTCAGGCTGTCGACCGACAGAATGCGTCCGCCCACGGTCACGCCTGCATAATCACTGTCGCAGACCTCAATGATATCGCCGGGAACATGTCGCAGCCCCTCAGCCCCTACGGAAAAATCCACCGTCTGCGTTTCCAGCAATTCGGTGGTGATGGCCCACAGTCCGGCGCGGTGCGCCTGCCCGCGACTGGAACAGGCGAACGCATCCATCTTCAGAACATTGCGACCGTAGCGCCGGATGGCAGCGTCGTTTTCCACCAGTTCGGTGGATGTTTCCCAGCCGTTGTTCGGGTCGGTGTAACGGACCTCGGCGGCATTGTGGCGCTCTTTCAGTGCGCTGAAGCTGTAGATGAACGGCGCACCGTCAGCGGGCATCACCACATTACTCTGCGTATAAGTCCAGACTTTATCGGCGAGCCGGTCCTGCACAAACGTCAGGGTGCTGCCGTTCCAGACCGACATGCAGCGCATCAGGGAACAGAAGTCCCCCAGCACGTCCCACGCTTTACGCTGGTCCGTCAGATACGCATTGCAGGTGATACGCGGCTCAGTTCCACCAAAACCATCAGGAACAGGCTGATCGCAGTACTGTGCAATGGCATACAGCGCCCACTTGTCCACATCGGCAACACCAATGCGGCTTCCCATGCCATAGCGCGGGTGAGTCAGCATATCCAGCACACACCAGGCCGGATTGTTCGTATATGCCGGTTTGAAAGTACCGTCCCATATCCCGGTATATGTACGTTTTAACGGATCGTAATTCGATGGTACCGGCACAATACGCCCGCGCAGGTGATAGTTTCGCGTGACCTGCTGGCTGCCAAACTGCTCCGCATCCACTTTTACCCCGATAACGGCGGTGTTCGGGTAGCACTGTTTCACATCGATGATTTCGGTATAGCCCGACCACACCGTTTTGTTCTGCAGCAGGTCTGTCGTGCTGTCATCAGTGAGGCGCTGCATGCGTACTTCAAACGGTCGGGGCGGCAAATCATCAATCACCACGGATGCCAGAAACTGCGTGGTCGTTTTCCCCGTAATGGTGATATCCCGTTCCGTTCGCCACAGCCCGTCACGGCGAAACTGGATCAGCATCTGTACGCTGGTCGGGTTGCGGTCACCTTTGGTACTGGTGCTGACCAGCGACTGCACACCAAAGGTAAAGCGCAGACGGTCCAGCGTTTTAGTGGTAATGGTGCGGGTCACCGGCTCTGACTTCTTCACCTCCACACCCAACAGAGTTTCAGCGCCGGAGTCTTCGACCCCCTCCATCGCGGTCTGCTCATCCTCCCCCACGCGGTAAACCACAGTAACGCCGTGAACCATCGCGTTACCGTCGCTGTCGAGGACCGGCGTTTTGTTAATTCTGACACTCTTTAGCCCGTCCACAGGGCCTTCTATCGGCCCCTCGCAGATGGCATCAACAACGGTCAGCATCTGGCTGGATTTCAGGTCGTCAGGAGCCTCATGCGGCGTTTTACTGCTGCCACCACCCTTACCCATAATCTGTTCCCTCTGAAACGACAAAACCGCCCGGAGGCGGTTCTATGTAAATACAAATATGCTGTAGTAAGTCAGCGACCGATGATCACCACCTGCCCCCCGCCACCTTCATCCCGTGTGCTGATTTCCTGGGAGATCGTGCGGGAGCCGACCAGCATTTCACCGTATAACACCGGAAGGGCATTACCCTGCGCCACCATGTTGTCCAGTGACGAAAAATAGGTGTTCTGTCTGCCGTTGTCGGTCTGCCGGGAGGAGGGTATTTTTGCCTGCGGTGTCAGCATCTGCGCCACACCACCCAGCATCATGGCCATCCCCATAGAAAACAAGACTGAGGATGCTGAAATAGCACCGGCAGATAATGCGCTACCCCAAAGAGCAAGAGTTGCACCGCCAGTTAAAAATGATGCGCCGATTGCCACGGCACCCAGCACAACCTGGAACAGACCACCTTTTCCAGCCCCTGCCATACGCGGCACAATATGAATAATGGCCCCGTCCGGCAGTGACTCATGCAGACGGGCTGACACGCTGGCTTCATCCACATCCTGACCGGCGATGCGTATCTGATACCAGCCATCATTCATTTTCTGCCGGAAGCCCGGTATCTGCATGGCCAGCGCGTAAATGGCCTCGGCCCCCGTTTTTATACTGAGGCTGAAGCGGCGGCCAAATCGTTGTAAATCCCCGTGAAGGCAGATTCGTGCCATGCCAGGTGTCGCCAGATTGAGTGTGTGCGGCGTTGCCATTTGTCGGTATACCTCTCGCGTTTACTGAGCTGGTCAGGAATATGGTGCAACAGTTCGCCGTCGCCGCAGTAAATCGCGGCATGGTTGGCAACCGATGAACCAAAACAACAAATCAGAATGTCTCCGGGCTGTGCCTCTGCGGCATTCACGCGGTAAAAACCGGTCGCCTCCAGATTATCCAGATAGAGATTATCTCCCTGCTTCCACCAGTCCTCCCTCCGCGCAAAATCCGGCATCTCAATCCCCGCCAGATGGTACGCATCGCGGAACAGGGTGTAACAGTCCGTCACGCCATGATCAAATGCCCGCCCGGTGAGAAAAGGCATGCAGCGAAATTTGTATACCCGGTCATCGCAGACCAGCCACCACGGCAGGCCACTTTGCACCTGCAGGCGGCGATCAACATCGCTGAGAAACGGCAGGCCATCAGGATGGCTGTGTACCAGGGCCACCACATCGCCCGCCGCCTGTGCCTGAAGGTAATCTGCCGGATCCATGCGAAAATACAGGGTCGGTTCAGCGGAAAAATTCTGGCAGGGAAAATACCGCTCCCCGGCAGGCGTATTCACCACCCAGCCGCATGATTCAGCGGGCGCACACGCAGCAGCATGCGCCAGGAGTGTTTTGTTCATATGTGTATCCATCAGGAAAGACGGTTAATCGAGAGGAAGCAGCCGATGCGCGGCAGGTTATCACGCAGCTCGCAGCCGGTACGGCATTTGCTGCAGGCATCTTTTGCCGGGTCTGTCGTGGGCTTGTCAAACTCATCCGCCACAGGCGGACCGGCATAGCCACACTCATCAGAACGGTAGGTCCAGCTGCAGACATCAGCCAGCATGATCCGCGCCGGAAACACGCTGCCGTCCGTTTCGGTCGGTGTGGCCAGCACAAAAGTCGCCGTGGTGGCTTTCAGTTCGGATAACTGTTCTACCTTCCAGCGACTGACCACTTCCTGTTCCGGATCGGCCTCCGGGTTGCCGCCTGTAAAGTTCACCGCATCGAGAAAACGTGCGTACACAACATGCCTTACCACCGTGGCCCCGACGAGGCTCTGCATACCTGCAGCAAGTCCCGTAACCATGCCAAACAGATTCGACACTGCCAGCGTCGGGCGAGCGGAAGTTCCTTTCCCCACCAGGTCGAATCCGGTTCCCTGTATCGGGTAAACGTCATACTTCCGGCCCTGCCAGGTGACCGGCTCGCCCTTCTCGTTCGCTTCATTTGAAAAATAGTAACGCTGACCACCAAAGGCCGTCAGGTCGATTTCCCACAAATCAATGCGGGCCGACTGTTCGGTTTTCGTGGTTTCGTTGAGGGTGTTCTGAGGAATATCCTGCATAAGGATCCTTAAGCAATGACCTGCTCAAATTTACAGCTAAAATCGGAATACGTGACGTTGTCCGTAACAGACCATTCCCGGCAGACAACTTTAATCGTGCGGTTGTATTTTGGCGGTCGCCACAGAAAGGCTTTATATCCTCCGTGCTCGACCAGAAACGCTTCAAGTGCGGTGCGGGAATTGTCCGACGTGATACGGAAAACAGGCTGGAAGTTAATTAACTGATGGTTGAGTCCGGTCGGGCGACGTTGCTCATAACCATCCCCAAATTTAATGGTTGTCACCGAAGGGGAAACAGAAGACGGCATCCCCTCCCGGGGTACCCAATGAAAGGTTTTCACTTATCCTCCCGCCAGCATGCCGCCATCACGTCCCTGAGTTCTCAGGATACTCATGACACGCGTGTCGACCATTTTGACCAGCATCTGCGATGCCTGCGGCCCTATCTGCCCGTTTTGCCCGTCATTCTGGATGGTAATGTGATACTCAGGTGAATAAACAATTCCCCCATTCATACCACTACCAGAGGAACCCGGGTCCCCCAGCGCCCTGACACCCAGCGTACCGTCAGTCGTTTTTGCCAGAGGCATAATAGCTTCCGGGCCAGCTTCACCAAACACGCCTGCCCCCTTTGCAAAAGCAAACAGGGTCGGGCTGTCATAGATGCCATTACTGTAGGCACTTAATGAAGGTGAGTCATAAACACCGCCCTTCTCATTAAAACTAAAACTGCTGCCAAAACTGCTGATGGCCGTGCCGGTACTCGCAGTGGCTGCGCCGCCAAAAAGACTGCCGCCGATGCCCATAATGGATTTCAGGATGGTGTTGGTAATCAGCGCCTGCGTTGCCATATCGACAAGGTTTTTAATCACCGACTGAGTCAGGGAGGAAAATAACCCAATCATCCCGTCCCGGAGTGATTGGGTGTTTACCAGCATGCCGGTCAGCATGTTAGTGGAACGCTCCTGGGTGGTCTCTAACATGCCAATAGCGAGGCTGTTCAGGTTTCCCTGCGACTTATAAAGCTCCACCGCCGTCTGGTACTGCGCATCCGCAGAATCCTTGTCAGCCTTTTGCTTCAGCAGTTCGTACTGCTCTTTGTTGATCGCATCGTTCTGGTAAAAAGCCTGCAGTAGTGACTGACGCTCGGCCAGTTGATTGCGCAGTTCTGCCAGCGGATCAACCGTCCCGGCGATATCAATCAGAGGGGTAGACATTGCCGCTGCCTGTGCCTGCAACAGTTCGCGGGCCGTACTTTGTGCCAGTGTGATTCTGGCCGTCTGGTATTCCTTTTCATCCAGAAAACGTCCATCAAAAAGAGACTTCAGCTCCTGGCTCGCTTCGCGCTCTTTCGTAAGAGTTGCTCTGGCTGGCGCATACTGTTCTGCCAGTTCGAGGCGCTGTTTCTGATAGTTTTCAGCATTCAGCAGCAGCGTCTTCTGAATATCAGCCTCGCTGGCTCCGTCAGCGCGGGCGGCTTCAAGGAGTTTTCTGGCGCTTTCCTGCTCCTGCAGGTTGATACGTCCGAGACTTGAGGCATGCGCCGCTTCGATTTCACGCCGCAGTTGTTCATACTGGTTAACCTTCGCCTTTTGCCCCTTCCCTGTATCCCCGCCTTCTCCGGTCCAGGGGGTATCAGGTTTATCGCTCCCTGTTTCATTCCCTGGTTTATCCGGCTTCGGCGTGGGTTCGGTTTTCCCTGATTTAGCGTGTTCAATGGCCTCTTTGACTATTTTTTGCCGTTCTTTGAGGAGTTTTAACCCCTGCTCAACGGCATCCAGATCCCCTTTGTAGCGGGTTTTATCATTCTGTACGCCTTTAAGTTGTCCGAACGGATCGAAGCCACTCAAGCCATCAATACGGCTTTCCGCATCCTGAATTTCTTTAATCAGTTTGTTCCGCTGAATAACCTGATTCTCAAACTGTTCATCAATGTCCAGTTGCTTCACATTGAGCTGGTTAAGCGACAGTTTTTTTAGTTCTTCATTCGTTTCAACGACAGCATTTTTCAGGTCAATCGCTGACTGACGGGCGTTCTTCGCCTGATTATGGAAATATAGCAACGCCGAACCGGCAAGCATCGCTGCCCCCACCGGACCGCCCACCAGTGCCAGCGCCCCTCTGGCCATACCTACTGCTGCAGAGGCTGCGCGGGCTGAAACGGAAAGCTGTTTATTGGCAGCATTCAGCTGGCTCTTTGCCTGGGTGGAGAGCAGTGTCTGCTCGGTTTCCTGCCGGATTAAGCGGTTAAACTCGCTCTGGTAACTCACGTTAAGGCCAAATTGTCTGGCGCTTTTTTCCATTTCCCGATAACGCCCGAATTCTGCGTTATTCTGCGCCAGCGTGGCAGCGGTACTTTCCAGCATTTTCCGCGCCATATCGGCCTGCGCCATCGCGCTGGCCCTGACTGCCTGCTGCTGCTCAACCCAGGCACCGATGTTCCCCCTGATACCTGCCGTCAGTTTTGTCGCCAGAACAGGAATCAGCGTATACAGCGCAACGTTAGCGACCGTATTAAAATTATCCGTCAGGCCATTAATAGCATCGGTAACGGTCTGAACACCACTGCGCAGCGGACCGTTTCCGCTCTGTCCTACCTTAATAATCAGACCTTCAAAAGCCGAAGTCAGGCTGAGAAGATCGCCGTTCAGGTTATTTACCCTGATTTCGGCCTGCTCATGCGCGGTCTGCGTACCGGTCAGGGCGGCGGTCAGCGACTCCACCTTTTCGCGGTTCTGAACCAGGATAGATGCCGCGCTGAGGTTTTCCACCCCGAACAGCTTCACGGCCTGCCTGGTTGACAGGTTTTTTCCCGCCAGGTTCTCCAGCGCCTGGCTCAGCCCGACAACAGAAGGCTTCAGGGTTTTATCGGTTCCCTTCTCCAGATTCAGGATCACGTTACGCAGCGCGGTCCCGGCCTCGCCGCCTTTCACCTCGCGCTCTGCCAGTACCTGTATGGCAGCATTGAGGGTTTCAAAACCCACGCCAGCCTGTGCCGCTGCCACCCCGCCATTTTTAATCGCGGCAGCAGTATCGGCTATCTCCGATGAGCCAAATTTCGCGCCAGCAGCCAGCACGTTGATATACCGGTCGGCTTCACTGGCTCCCGCCCCAAACTGGTTTAATGACAGGGCCAGCGTTCGGGTGGCATCCGGAAGCGTGGTCCCTGCCGCCTGGGCCAGCGTTAACGCGCTTTTGGTCGCCGCTGTCAGCCCCGCAGAGGTACTCAGCAGTTCAGGCTTTGCCGAAGCCATCAGTTTAATGGCCTCGGCGGCCTGTGATGCGCTGTATTCCGTTGTGCGGCCCATTTCCTGCGCCGCCTGATCGTACAGTTTCATCTGCGCACTGGTGGCACCGGTGATAGCCTGCAAATCCGACAACGACTGGCTGTACTGCCGCGTGGTGCTGATAATGGTGCCCAGCGATAACCCCGCCCCGGCAAAACCTGCCAGCCTGCCAGCCAGCCCTGATACCGAAGCAGAAACACGCTTATAGGCATCCTCCGTCTTTTTCGCATCAGCCCGGGCATTGCGGTTAAACTGGCGTGACTGACTCTCAGCGCTGCCGTAGGCGCTCATCAGCTGCGATTTAAAGTTCGCTGCATTCAGATGCAGCCCAACGGCAAGAGAGGCAACGTCACCCATTACATTAATACCTTCATGACTGCCGCACACTGCGCATCCAGACTCTGGTTCGCTGCTGCGGGTGATTTAACAGGGGGCGGGATATTGTCAGAACCTTCTGGTGAAGGCTTTTTGAAAATGCCATGTTTGAGGAAGAAAGCACGCCAGTGGAAAAGCGTGTCAGCCGGAAGCGCCGCAATTTTTGACGGGTCAGGCTCGCCCCAGCGGTCGGCCAGCCAGAAAATCAGCTCCAGCCAGGGCGAGTCACTCAGTTTTTTTCGGCGGTTTCCAGCTTACCGATGGCGTGCTTTTTCACTTTGTCGATGGCATCCAGAAGCGCAACGTTATCGTGTGCCGCCAGCAGCTCCTTCGCCGTGGGTTTGTCTTTAGCTTTAATCGGCGAGCCGTCAGGCTGGACCAGGCTGTCGATAACAATCTGTACGCTCAGCTCAGACGCCAGGCGGGCATTGCCAGAGGTCTGCGCCTCGATGAGTGCATCTTCATGATCAATAAGCTCAGCCGCCGTCAGTCGGCGAAGGTAAACCTTTGTGCCTAAAATTTCAGTTTCAGTAGGCGTGGATTTCGTTTTGAGCAGTGCATTTTTCAGTGCGGAGAGGCTAAATTCAGACATGGTGTATCCTGTTTTTCAGACGAAAAAAAACCGTCCGGAGGCGGTGTGTAACGGGCAACGGATTACGCTCCGGCATCTGGCGCCGGGGCGGCGATCCCCCATTTAATGTTGTTTTGCTTACCCTGCACCGTAATCTGAATAACTTCACTGGCAGGGGCGGTGATTTCGTTCATCTGCCAGCCTGAAAGCGCAAGGATCATTGAAGCCGTTCGTTTGTTCGGCAGCTCAATATAAAACTGAACGGTCTTACGCTGTTCTGCAGCATTGAGGAACGCGGTGAAATCTTCGTTTTCCGGGTCGTCAATGAATCCCAGAGATTTCTCCGGCCCTTCCGGCAGGTCTGACACCGACTGCTTACTCTTGTCCAGCAGGGTGGTACAGTCGACAAATCCTCCCGTCTGACCTGTCGCGCCCAGCGCCTTGCAGTTAATCAGCGGTTTCAATGCCGCTACAGCGGCTCCTACCTCCCCAAACTTCACCACCGTCCCGGCAGGAAGCATTGCGTACTCAGGGGATGATTTTGGCGTGTTATTTTCATCAGCCATAATGATTCTCTCTTAAATAGTGGGCAGCGGTTGCTACCTGTTATGAATGCCATTGCGGATTTCTACGGTCAGAATGCGCAGAACCTTCTGGACGTTGTAATCCAGTGCCGGACGGATGAACGGATCGGCAACTTGTTTAACCGTCCCGAACTCCTGGGCCAGCGCTTTCATGTAATGCTTTTTGCTGGGGCCAACCCGAAGGGTGACCACCGTATTTCCGCGACCTTTCCGGGTGGAAGAGCGAATTTTGATGGAATCACGCATATGCTCTGCAGAGGACGCCTCGTCGAAGCCGGCATGTTGTTTCATGTCTTCTTCCACCACTTTCAGCGCCTCACGCCCTGCATCACGTAGCACCTTCGTGCCGACCTTTTCACCGAGCGCGGTAAGCTGCCGCTCCAGCTCGTCCAGCCCTTTTACGTCCATAGTGATCATGGTGAGGCGTCCCGGTAGTGAAAGGTAAAATCCCGCACGAGCCGGTACTGAATATTGCCGCTGGTCAGTACCGTTTTACTCTGCTGTATTCCACCCCGGACCACATGCTGCACGGGAAAACCCTCCAGATGGCCATGCACGATAGCAGTCCATTCCGCGCTGATTTTCTTATCCAGCTGTAACAGGCGGGTGTAGTCATTAAGCAGATGAATCGCTATCTGGAAGCGCCCCGCAATCAGGCCTGTGCGCAACAGTCCGGCGTACAGTTCCGGATCCGAGATACACTGGTAAGTAATCCCCTCCTGCAGCTCATCAGGCAAGAGCAGAGGATAAACATCCAGCCCGGTCAGGCGTTCAAGTGCTGTCTTTAATGCCAGCTCGATCATGACGTGCGTCTGCCTCCCCTGTGATGATGATGCGGTCCGCAAGACGTTCGACGTTACGAACGGTATAAACCCGGTCAGACGTCGTTATTTTCCAGTCGATATCAATATTCAGGTTCGGATGAGTGGTAAAAAGACACGTTTCAACAACCTGCTGTTGATCCAGTGTGCGGACCTTTCTGCCCGATACCAGCTCGCGCTTCGCCCAGGCTTTCCCGGTCGCGACCAGTTGTTCCGGCAGATGTTCACCCAGCGGCCCCCGGCCGGATTGCATATACCCAATCGAAAGACGGCAGGTCATCTCTTCCGGCTTCAGGCTCATACCGTGTTCTCCTGCAACGGGAAAAGAAGGTGCCGGACCGCAGCCGTCTCCAGCCACTGACCAGTGAAACCATTCAGATACGCATCCCCGACCAGATACTGCATGGCCAGCTGGATATCTTCATCCGCCACAAAACCGCGTACCCCTTCCGGCAGCGCCTGCAGTTCGTCATCGCTTCCCACCAGTTTGCAGTAGTAGTCACGCTCAATACTCTTCTGCGCTGCCGCCACCATTTTAGTGAGCATGTCGTCATGCTCCGTGAAATCCGGCTCCAGACGGAGCTGGGTTTTCACATCATCCAATGTCAGTATCATGGTCATCGGCTCCCTTGCGGGGACTCAGCGCCTTTTCCGCATCTTCTGGCCATACCGCAATATGGCGTTCAACCAGTTTCTCTGCGTACTCAGCATCAAAACAGGCCGTATCACCGCGTGAATAACGATGATAGGGTCCCAGGAAAAAAACCGCTTTCCGCGCCACTTCTGCTCCCGTCAGGCCCGTGGCCCCGTTTGTTTCACTTCCGGTCAGATCAACACCTGTATCACCTGAACCCGCTGCAGTATTCTGACCACCATCCCCGTCCACTGTATTTTCCGGCGTCAGTTCATCCGGCTTTTTCACATCACCGGCTGCAGCCGCCGCTGCCGCTGCTTTTGCCGCTTTCGTCGTCATCGTTTTGCTCCTGAAAAGAAAAAACCCGCTGCTGCGGGCCTGGGGAATTACGTGCTTTTACGCTGTGCGACCGTGGTCGCACAGAGTGCAGGACCGGTTAAAACAGCACTTTTGTCCCGAGAACAAGACCTTCCGGATGACGGAAGCCGATATCGTGCTCCGTCACCACGCGGATCAACGACTGGTTACGGGAGAACGCGGAAACCAGATTGCCATCCCCGTCCTGGTAGGAGGCTTCCTGCGAGAACGACACCTTCATGTTGCCGTCTTCACCGATAACTACATCATTAAAGTCAGCGAAGTAAATTTCCGACTCTTTGCCTGCGTCACCGAGGTTTGCCGGGATAGCGCTGGTACGCTGAATCTGAAATCCCTTCAGGATCCCCTGCGCCATTTCCGGGTAGACCTTGTTACCATTACCGTCGCGCAGACCGAACAGTTTCATGTAGGTACGGTTCGACATACCCCAGCCGCAGCTGATCATGTTGCTGTTGCCGTCCATAGCCATCAGGATGATGCTGTCGAGATAGGTATCAATCGTCTGCAGATTAACCTCTGCAGCAGCTTCCCACGGCAGCAGGCGGTTCCACTCAGTTGCCCGCGCTTTCATACCGACAGGCGTATCACCGGTACCGTCATCGCGCATAAAGGCTTTATCTTCACGAACAGAAATCGCGGTCAGAATATCCTGCAGGACCAGCTGCTCTACGTTGTAGCCAGCACGACCAATCAGCTGGTTGGAGATTGGCACCATCGCAATCATGGTTTTCGCAGTGAGTTTCACATCATCAAAGCGGGCTTCTGATACTTTCGCATCCTTGCCTTCCCCGGTGTAGCTCGCCGTCGCACCACCGGCCAGACGCGGCAGCGCCATATTGCCGTTCGGCAGCGGAATGGAGCGCGCGCCCAGCTTACGAACGATAGTGCGATCGCGCAGCAGTTCGATCACCTCGCTGTGCAGGTTTTGCGGAATAAGAACGCCACCTGACGCGGCGGCAGTGTTGATGGCCATCGAGACAGACTGGTCATTCAGTTCTTCAGCTGCAAATTTTGCAGCGTCCTGGACGTTACCCTGTGCTGCCGCAATCGACATCACCAGACGGGTCATGCCTGCGCCGGTATATTGCTTTGGCTCTGCTTTAACGCTGATACCAGGAGCCTGCTGTGTACCTTTAACTGGTTTGGCAACAAGTGCTGCAGCACGTTCAGCCGCTTCCAGACGCTCAATTTTGGCACTGATATCCGTGAACTGCTGCTGCAGGCTGGCAAATTCGGTTAACTGCTCCGCTGTCAGCGTTCCACCGGTAGTTTCAATCGTGGCCAGGACCTGTACCTGTTCATTAATACCCGCACGCTGACGACGTAATTCTTCAATCTGTGGCATAGTTTTCTCTCTTTTTGGCATAAAAAAGCAGCCAACGGGCTGCTTTCTGGTAATGACGCGTTAGCGCCGGGTCACATTCTGGTTTGCAGGTCCATCGCGGCGGCCTGCAACTTTATGGAAGTGGTTCGTTGAGGTTGTTTGTACTTTGCTGCAATGGCATTAATCGCAGACTGAGGATCCGAAACTTCATCGGCAAGACCAGCAGAAATGGAATCAGCGCCGAAATAGATTCCGGCCTGCGTGTTAATCACCGTCTGAGGGGCAAGATTCCGGTATTCCGCTACAGAGGTAATAAACGTCTCGTACATATCGTCAATCATCCTCTGGAACATTCCCCGAGCGTCTTCACTCAGTGGCTCATGTTGTGTACCGTTATTTTTGTTATCTCCCCGAAAAATCGTGGTGAATGTTAACCCCATTTGCTCTTCCATCCTGGAAGTATCCAGGTGTTCCATGATCACTCCAATCGAGCCGACTCCACTGGTCTGGCTGACTACAATTTTGCTGCAGGCCGAAGCGATAAAGTAAGCCGCAGAATAGGCGCTGTAGTTCACAATTGCAGTAATAGGCTTAGTTTGACGTGACTGGAAAATATAATCGGCCAGTTCCTTGCATCCAACAGCAGCACCACCACCAGAATTTATATCCAGCACAATTTCACTGATGGAAGGGTCATTTAATGCAGCATGCACCTGGCTACGTATGCGCTCATAGCTGGTAAGTTCAGAACACATTGCAGTAATTTGCCCACGACGCGGAACCAGAATGCCGTGAACAGGAATAACTGCCATTCCACCAGCTGGTTGAACCAAATCTGGCACTTGATTGTTATCAGGATCCTGCGTCATGTGAATTCCAGCCTCTTCTGATAGTCCCTGAATACGGGGAACCAGCACAGCTTTTACAGAATCCATTGTCTGTCGTGTCACGTAATGTGGAACACCAAAGACCATAGCCGCCAGATGCGGCAGATTAATTAAATTTTTTGTCATGATGTTTACCAGGTCAGCCCGCACTGCGGGTGATATTCAGTTTCTGGACAGAATAGAGTTGATTTCTGCCAGTTGTTTTGCTGTTGGCGTGTTATCGCCAGGTAAGATTTGTTTACTGTCGACCATATTCAGAGGCGTCAGGTATTTGTCCCCTCCGGCGATGGGTGGAAGGTTCTCCATGCGGCGAATGTCGTTAACCGATAACCAGCCCCACTGGCGGCCTAATGCATAAGATTCATAGCGTGACTTCTGATCACCGCGCAGCAGGCCAGAAACATTGAATTCAATGTACAGATCACCGCGCTCGCTGGGTAAAAGCAGATCGCGCATTAATGCGCCTTCATGACGCTTCAGCCAGGCCAACAGCGTGTACATCACAAACTGCAGCCCCTGATGCTCAATGTTGTTATTTGTGGCTTTCGCCAGCATCTGCACCATATGAGGCGGGATTTTATAGAGCCGGCACACTTCCTCCACGCCCCATTGACGGGACTGTAACAACTGCGCTTTCTCATTGTCCTGAGATAACTGCTTGTAGCTCATCCCTTCCTGAAGCAATGCAACAGAGAAGGCGTTTCTGACGCCGGAATATCTGTCCGTCCACTTTGCCAGCAGGCGGTCGATAGCATCCTGGCTTTTGATCGTCGGAGCGTCTTTTGGACGCTCAATAACGCCGCTCATCGTTGTGCCACGGCGAAAGACCTGAGAAGCATGCTCTTCCACGGCGAGGTTTAGCCCAAGAACATCCGCGTTCGTCTGGATTGGGGAACTGCCGATATAGCCATCCAGTGAGAAGACCTTCACATGATGCATCATACGCATTGGCAACGTTTCGCCAATTTCGGGTAGTTCATAATATGGCATCCCATCCGGGCCTTTCAGGACAATGACCTTTTGGGGATTAACCGGGATTAATTCGCGGGGATAACCTTTCCCGTCCCTGTCGATGATCGAGTAGCAATTCCCCTCCAGACCAAGCAGACCCTGCTGCTGTTCAAAGTACTCAAATGAAGTGTCTTTTTTGTTGGGCTGGGAATGAATCAGATCATAAACAGGGTGGTCAGTCGCCCGTTCACGGCCTCCGTTAGCGCCTCGCCTGTAAAGTTCACACGGCAGCTGCGCCACCGATTCTGCCAGAAGCGTTACACATGCCCGGACCGCCGATAACGCCATTGCGGTTTCAGAAGTGATAATGATCCCCGCCTTGCTCTGGCTGGAACTCACACCACCCAGCATCGCCTGCCAGAAACTACCACCAGACTGAGATTTACCCCGAAACATCTGGGGAATGAACATTATTCACCCCCTGATTTAATTACGCTGGCAGACATTGATTTCGCGATTAAAAATGACCACAGCAGGCAGATTGAACCGCCAGTAATAAGCCCGGCGGCAGGTGAAATAAGCCAGGCACCGGCAGACAGTAACGCGGCTCCGGCGAGGCCGATAAAAAAACTTAAAAACGTCATTAGCATGCTACATCTTCCTCGTCGTAAACGGATGAATTACTCGCCCGGCTATTCAACATTGCCCGTCCGATTGCCATAATCAGCGAAATCGCGCCATCGATTTTGTTTTCGTTCTGCTCTTTGATGGGTTTAACCACATCGTCATTACCGGGCAAATATTTCCCGACAACGTTGCTGATACACCAGCTCATAATCGGGTTCCCGTCGTGATGAAAGCGGCCTGACTCAATGGCGGCTTCCAGCTCCTTCGTCGGATCAGACATATTGGTGTAGTTCTGAACGATAGTGATCGGATTAAGGCTTTCATCCGCCAGATCATGTGAAAGCCCCGTCGCGCCGAACGGGTCAATCGGTGACTCACTGACTGGGTTGAGCTTGTTTGCCGCCTTGGCCTCTTCAAGGATGTAGCGGTAATCAACTTCAGCGCCATCAGTAACTGTAAGCAGTCCCATTTCAACCCATTTCTGAAATCGCTCCGCAGTACGACGATCTTCGTTCTTTTCAACGCTGAATACTGCGTCGTAGGGAACCCAGAAGCGGGGAGCAACGCTGTAGTAATGTGTCTTGCCGTCAATTTCCCTGGTGAACAACCGCGCCATACTGTTCATATCCAGCTTGCGCGCCAGGTCGAAAGACAGAACACATGGCTGTCCTTCGAATTGATCCAGCGTAAGTGTCTTATCCTCACAGTTCTGCCAGGAAACCAGGTTGTAGAAAGCGGCACGGGCTGCAACCCAGATGTTGAGGTGTTTAGTTTTAAATACACCAGCCTGACGGGCGTTATTAATAGCTCTCTGTTGCTGGCTGAGGAGAAAGTCACGATAGACCGACACGCCCATATTCGGGTTAGCTTTTTCCAGCACTTTAGGATCGGTCCAGTCATCCCCCTCGTCGACGGTGTATATCACGCCGAACAATTCCTCATTCGGTACTGTGCCGTTCAGCATCTCAATCACTTCACGCCGTTTGTCGTAGCATGGACCCTCAATGTTGTAACCCGCCGTCGTGATCGCCCACATTAGTGGTTGTCGCCGCGCCCCCATACCCGTCAGCATAGTGGTGTAGAGCGAATCTGTGGGATGTTCGTGATACTCGTCAACAATCGCACAGTGCGGTGAAGCGCCGTCCCCAGGGTTACCAATCAGCGGCTCAAAACGCGCGCCATCTTCTGGCCGGTTCAGGTTGGACGCATTAACTTCAATCCCGAACGCTTCCACCAGCAGCGGGGTGCGCTTACACATCAGACGAGCTGGTCTGAATACTTCCCACGCCTGTTTTTCAGTTGTGGCCCCGGAATATACTTCAGCGCCAAACTCGTTATCACAGGTAAAACAGTACAGCGCCACACCTGCCGAAATAGCTGATTTCCCATTTTTACGCGGTATCTCCGTGTAAACCTCGCGAAATCGTCGAAGCTTCGACCCTTTCTGGACCCAGCCAAAGGCGCAGCACACAATAAACAGTTGCCATGCCTCCAGAGTGATCGGCATCCGCTTGAATGCCCACTCTCCTTTTGTATGTGGCAACAACTGGATAAATTTCGCGGCCTTTTCTGCCATGTCTTTATCGAAGCGGTAACGAAATTTCTTACTCTTTTCAGCCGCCATGTCATCGATATGACGCTGGCAGGCCTGAATGACAAACTGGCACGCCGGAATTTTCCCCCGCACAACGTTGCGGGCGTATTGATTCGCGGCGTTTACGTTGGGGTACGATTTCCGGCTCATGAGTTGATCATCTTCAGGAATGGGTTAGAGGTTTTCTTCTGTCCGGCAAGGCCGATTAGGCGTTGTCGACTGCTGGGATCAAGGCCAAGCATGGAGCCGGTAGAGCTCATCTCCGATTCCTGCTCTTTCTTTGCGGTTAGCTCAGGGTTTTTTATCTTCCCCCCCATAGCACCAGTGATAGTCAGCCCTTCTCTGGCGATATTTTTAACCGCCCTGCGCCAGAACTCATATGCAACACACCAGCGCTCAAGTACGGCAAGATCGGTAACACACAGTAATCCCTGTCCACATAATTCTTTCGTGGTCAGTTCCCACATGACGGCCGCCATTGGCAGACCATCATCCTCAGAAAACCAGTCAGGTGGTGCCACACCTTTAATCGGTGTGAATACAGGTTCCTCTTTATTCAGGGCTCGTTTGCCGGGGTTCCCTGCCAGCTCCTTGCGCGCCGTTGGCTTGGGGCGACGCCCGGAACGCCCCGCCGTTCCAGCCATAAGCGACACTCCTGGTTAAATTTCATTTTTCGCGGGTATAAAAATACGAGGAAGCGGGCAGTCCTGAAGCGCGAAAGGGGTCAGGGATTTGCTCCCCCCTCCCCCTTGAAGATGACAGCAAGAAAGCATGCAAAAGCAGATACTGGTCATCCATCAGGATGTTCAGCAAAGTGTCTTGAGTTAATCTCAATAAATAAACAATGGAGTCTTAGAAATGGATAAAACTAGAAAATATGATAGAGCCTTACAACTTGAGATCCTCAACGCTCTTATAGATTGTGCTCCTAACTTTTTAAACAAGGCACAGGAGCGAGACCTCATTGAGAAGTTTGATAACTATGATCACTTTGTGGCGTGCATGCTATATCTTGAAATGCATGGTCTTGTTTCTACACCCTTCGTACGTAGTGAAACCATGGCTGGCGTTGATTTTATCTTCAACGCCCCATACTGCAACATTACAGAGAAAGGAATTGATTTTCTTCTTGATGATGGCGGCTTAAGTGCGATCCTTAAGGTTCAAACCGTTCGGTTACACAATGACACGATTGTTGCCCTTGAGGATATAATCCGTGCCGCAAATATATCTGAAGATCAGAAGAAGGGATTGATTTCAAAACTCCGAGAGCTTCCGGGAGACGCCATAAAACATTTGACCCTACAGTTACTGACTCAGGGGGTTCTGAATCTGCCGAACGCACTTCGACTAATTCAAACAACCCTCCAGTAGGGCTAAACTCGTCGGAGGGGCGAATTAACTCAAATTTGCCCCATCCCAGTGATTTACTTAAAAATACCCAAAACTCCTTCCGGGTATCTGCATGAATGTAGAAACTGTTTTTATGCATTACAGCAGTGAAAATTATCATAGAATACGTTCTCTTGCTGTCTTTGCTCTGTGGCATTCCCAGCACAACGACTCAAGGTTGGAATCGTCATCAGTACCGCCATGAGCTTTTGGAATGATGTGGTCAACGCTTGCCGCTTTCTTCGCTATCCTCTGTCGGCGATGATTCTGACACAGGTATTGATCACGCTGTAGGATACGCTCTCGTTTAATTTCCCAGAGTCGCCCATATCCACGTTCTTGCCTGCTCTTTCCTGACTGATAACTCCGCCAGCCGTCACCAGCATGCTGCTGTCGGTGTTGGTCACAATATCCGCTGACATCATTGGTGATTGCCGCACACCCTTTGTGTCGGCATGGGCGTTTAGCACGTGCTGGCATCGGCATAGTCCTGTTTGTTGGATGCAAATTGTGCAATAGGCGGAAAGTAAAAATGAACCAGTAGTTGATTGAAAGTTCTCATAAATAGCGAGAATCTGCGCGGTTCTTGCCCCGTAACATCACGGATTATCAGAAAGAAATAAAAATGATAATTATTATCAAAATATTCAAGTAAGATCGCTGGAATAACAAATTCTTAATCTCTCAACGAAAATAAGGATTTGTTAAGCTTCATGCTTTATGGTCGATGTAACACATAGTTTGAGGCAAGAATAATGATCAGATTCTCAAAAATTCAGATTCGCTTACACTGGCTAACTCTGATGTTAATAGCGATAACCTATGCGGCTATGGAGCTGCGCGGATGGTTTCCCAAAGGCAGCAACACCTACCTTCTTATGAAAGAAACACATTACAATACCGGGGTATTTGTCTGGTTTTTAATGATAATACGATTAATTATTAAACATAAGTATCATGACCCAGCTATCACTCCTCCCCCGCCTGCATGGCAGATGATGGCTGCTAAAATAATGCATATCCTGCTCTACATTTCTTTTGTGGCTCTACCATTACTAGGTATTGCAATTATGGCTTATGGTGGAAAGGACTGGAGTTTCTTAGGTTTTAACGTTGCATCGTTCGTTACTCCTGACGGAGAAACAAAGTCACTTATCAAAGATATACACGAAACACTGGCAAACATCGGGTATTTTTTAATCGCAGCACATGCTGGTGCAGCGTTATTTCATCACTACATCCAGAAAGACAATACTCTTTTGAGGATGCTCCCTGATTGTAACGAAAAGAAATAACCAGAGGCTTTAATATCGTACATTATGGCAGTTGCACAATAAACGACTGCCATAATGACTGTCCTGATTTCATCTTTTAATGCCAGTTTTATTTGACTGTCTCACCGACTCGTAAATACGCTCACAAGTCATCCCGGCTGTGTATCGTTCGTCAGCGATTCCAGCATATCGTTTAGCTTCTGCTGCAATATCTCCGAGCATGTCGGCAAGCAATCCTGCGGTGGCGTCGGTTGTTTTGCTTCTGACGGTAGCGGCAAGATCTGCGGTGTGCTTTGCGGCGTCCAGACGGGTAGCGAGTTTTGTTGCTTCGGTGCGCAGCTGGCTAATAGTGGCAGACAAGTCAGCAGCAGTGGCAGCAGATTTAGCGGCTTGTGCTTGTGCATCTTTTACAGCCTCATCACGGTCAATAATTCGCCCTTGTTCAATCATGCGGGCGGCGGTCTGCGCGTTCGCCGTTTGCGATGATTCAGCGCTGTCACGTTCCGCCCACTTCTTTTCCCAACCGCGGCTGCTCCATACACTACCGGCGATGAATGCAACGGCCACCAGCAATGCAGCGACAATAAGTTGAGAGCGCAGGCTCATAGCAGGATTACCCCCACAAAGAGAAACCATCCCCATCCATCATGGCCATTCGCCGCAATGAGCCCTGCGGCCGCCATGCATATTACTGAAGGCAGGTATTTCATTTCTGCCCCCACTCACAAACTTCGCGCTCAATCTCACGCCGGGTGATCAACCCTTTCCAGACAACGCCGCCAGCTTTGTTCCAGCGCTTTAACTGCTCGCATGCGCCCTGGATATCGCCCTGGTTGATTTTGCGTAGCAGTGTGGAGGTTTTGAAGTTTCCAGTGCCGACGTTGTAAACGAACGAGTAAAGCGCCCCGCGAGTAGTTTCGGGGATCGGCACTTTGATGTACGGGTTAATCTGCCGAGCAACTGTGCTCAGGTCTTTATCCAGCAACGCTTTACACTCGGTTTCGGTGTAAGTCTTGCCGAGCATAATGTCGCGCCCCGTATGCCCGTAGCATACCGTCCAAACCCCAACAACATCCCGATAAGGCTGATAGCGCACACCTTCAAGGCCATCATTACCCGTTGGGCCAGTAATCAATGCCGCAGCGATAGCAATAGCGCCAGCGGGTATAGCTGCAATAACGCTATTCTTCAGCTTTGGTGGCATAGCCATTGCGCCGATCCTCCCGTTCTTTCCAGCGGAAATACCAGTTCACAGCACAAGTGATAACAGTGCATGCGATACC
>OKVL01000326.1_pt1 | contig 31306 bp, 33 predicted proteins | sample 1606791 | NCBI WGS metagenome assembly OKVL01 (sample SAMN03281006, study PRJEB24777) | human gut metagenome | isolation source: fecal sample PR165 from 1 month old male Malay infant, vaginally delivered...
CCGGTGCCGATGGCGACGGCATCGGCTGAATCGGCCTTGGCGCTCGTACCGAAGGCGATGGCGTTCACACCGCTCGCCGTGGCACCAAGTCCCACAGCGGTTGCGCTGGCGGCGGTCGCCGTAGCGTTGTTGCCGAGTGCGGTGGTGGAGACGTCCGTGGCCCGGGCTCCAGAGCCAGTTGCGACGGAACCTGCTCCGCTGGACACGGATTGATTGCCCAGAGCCAGGGAGAAGTCACCCGAAGCCTTGGCGACATTGCCAAGTGCTTGCGCGTTTAAACCTACGGCATTGGCCTGGGAGCCGATGGCGACGGCATTTTGCCCGGCGGCATTGGCGAGATAGCCCATGGCTGCGGTCCCTACGCCGGAGGCACTTGCCCCGTTTCCGACTGCCGTGGACTGGTTCGCCGACGCTGTGGCGGAGGTTCCGAACGCGCTGGCCCCGGTCCCGGTCGCTGAAGAGCTTGAACCGATTGCGGCCGACCACGCCCCCGTTGCGGTTGCGGCCGTGCCGAGCGCAACGGCCTCGAACGTGAAACCAGCAGGAGCGGTGCCGCTTGCATTGGCATTCGTGCCAATGGCAACAGGAGAACCGCCACCCGTTCCAGCGTTTGCCTTGGCGCCGACCCCCATAGCTATGGCTGAACCGTTTGAAGATGAAGCGTTGGAGGACAATCCAATCGCCACCGAGGCACCGCCCGAAGAGCTGGCCGTTGAGCCGAGGGCGATGGCGTTCGCCCCGTTCGCAGTGGTGTTGACACCAAAGGCTGATGCTCCGTCCGCAAGTGCGCGGGCGTTGCCGCCTACGGCAAGAGCATTGACACCGGTGGCATTCGCGAAGACACCCATGCCTATCGCGTTGAGACCATTGACACCCATCGAATAACCAATGGCAATCGAAGCATCGCCCGTTGCGGTGATAGCGGTGCCTAACGCCACGCCGTTGTTGCCATTCACGTGGGCGCCAGAGCCGACGGCGGTTGAGGCGGCGCCGGGAGCGGTGCTACCACATCCGATCGCTGTGCTTTGCCCCCCAGCAGAGGGAGTCGTGCAGTTCGCGACGTTGGTCAGAACGCCGTTACCAATGACGACCTGCGCGAACGCTGCCTGCGGAATCATGATCCCCGCCACGGCAAGCTGCGCCCCGAGCACCCCGCCGACACCGAGCGTGCCCAGCCCCAGCCGATTGCGCTTGATACCAAGAACACGGTGGGCGGACCGCAACACCGCCATAAGGCGACGCCGCACTGAGCGATTGCCGTCAAGCGCTCCCGGCACCCGGTTTCGCGTGAAGACGGCGATCTTACGGAGAGCAGTAACGCATGAAAGAAGCATCATTTTGCAGTCCCTCTCAAATCAACGGCGGTTGGCTCCTTCGCGAACCCCGCGTTTATTTCCGGTGCAGATTGGTATTGATGTCAGTTCTGAATTGAAGCGGCGCCACCGGCGTGCCGGATGAAAAATTCCCGGCCATCCTTGCGGCCGATGGCTTCAATGGGCTCAAGTGCATTGGCATACCAGTCGTCCCCGTCAGGAGGCGTGGCGAGAAGCGCCTGCGTCACCCGGTCAGACGGCATGACGTGAGCAAGGCGGTTGCGGATCGCGCCAAGATGTTGATCGGGTGGACTGCTTTCACAGAATGGAGTTGTGAGACCCAACACATAGGTTGCCAGCAAGAGATCACATCGAGGATCAGGTAGCTCCGTCTGTTGCCGCTGCTTCAGCGAGGCAGCGACAGCCGTTACTCTGCGATCAAGCTCATCAAGAAGAGATTGAGACAAGGCGGGTGCGAGGCTCATAGCGTCCCCCTGCGGCCCGTTTCCCGTCGGCGGACAACCATCCATCCGGTTCAGGAACCTTGGCCAAAAACGTTTACGAAAAATGGCCAACTGATTTTCCACGAGTGACAAAATATATCGCTCCCATTTGCTTAAGGACCAGAATATGCGAGATTATTTGGCATGGCATCGATATCTTGCGTCAGGCCGGTAAGCGGCGCTTCGAAATTCCCCTCTCGTATGAGGTGATTGAGCACAACTTTTGATAAAGATATTCCACGGAATCGTCATTTTTCCAGAATCTTACTTTAAAGCGAAATCTTGGCGCGATTGAATGCGGCAAAATACAATAGCGTTAACAAAAATGGAGTTTCCATCTCATGTTCATTTCAAATGACGAACAGCATGAGGTAGCAAGGGCCAGTACTGATTTGCATAATGATATACGACAATCGATCGCACTCGCGCCGGTTACTGACCTAGTACAGCGCGGCGGTTTTTCCAAACATTGGGCATCCACTGTGACATTGGTAAATTGCTCGTTTGCCGTTACCGTAGATGTCTAATTTTTGCTGGAGTAATTTGCTTATAGCGCCTCATGGTATCGGTCAGGTGGCTTTGACTGACAAAGCCTGTCTGAAGCGCGATATCTGAGATCGGCAGTACAGTTTCCAGGAGCAACTGCTCTGCCCTCTGCAAGCGGATCTGCATCAGGTATTGATGCGGCGGCATGCCAAACGTCAGCTTGAAGGCCCGAATAAAATGGCTGGCTGACATACGCGATAGGTTTGCAAGTTCATTGATCGGTACACTGCCAGATATGTTTTGCTGCATGTATTCGATCACCCGCTTCGACATCTGAACGGACAAACGCCGCGCCGCCGAAGACATCACTTGTTGCTTGGCGCTAGAATAGTGTCTTAGCAGGTGCACCCCAAACACAGTCAGCAATGAATCCAGATAAAGTGAGTTTTGCGACGACCCTGTTATCTCGGTAACTATAGTTTGTGCCAGTCGCAACGCCCAAAGATCGACGTGTCCAAACTTCGGCGGCTGCAGTTCCCAGTTGCCTCCTTCCAGTTCCGCAGCCGCCAAGTCTGGAAAGGCCGCGGGCCTGAAAGCAATTGCCGCATTCTGTTTCAACCCACTCCAACGCAATGTCCGTTCAATATTGGACGGATTGACGACCAGCATGCCGATTGGAGCTTCAAATTTCTGCAGGCGGTCGCTGGAAAAAGCTGCTTCCATACCAACTGGAGACAGGACTACAGAGGCAAATTCTGCGTTGGAGCGGAATGTCATCGATCCTGCAACTCTCGATGCATTGATAACAGCACCAATGGATGTTTCACGCCGGGGGCCAATCTGCGTAGGAATATCCGAGAGCATTCCCGATTGTTTGCTCGCTTCAAGCTCAATAACAGTATGGTGCAACTGCCTACCCTCTTTGACCCGTTTTCGAACGGAACGCACTTGTCCAGCATCGCGCAAACTTCCACGCTCACCGCAGATACGTGCGAACCCATTTGAAGTACAAATTATGAGAAATGCTTCCTATCGCTGGGCAAATCGGCCGAGAAACGCAGGGGCAATTGCAACGAAGCCCGGAATCTCGTTCGACGCCAGCCAATCGATTGCGGCTGCCATCCCATTCAACGGAAGTATCTACAATACAGGCGCCTTTGCCCGCGTGCTGTTAAGTCACACAATTCAAATGTTGTAAATCTCGTCCAAATGCTCGCTTCGTTTACAGAATTCTCCCCAAATTCCAATTCAAAGAGATTCACAATGAGGAAAACCTCAGCCAAATCAAAGATATGGTGAAATGAAATTCAAATTTTGATATAATTTTCAATCACTTATGCTATGCTTGCGTGCGCATTAAGAAGATTGACTGATATCAAAAAAAGTAAGATTCTAGAAAAATGAATGGATTTCTGGAACTCTGTCGAATCGGTTCATGGGTCATTCCGGTTGCCGGAAAGTTTGCAACAAAGCCCTATTCTCCACGCGCATATTCAAGTTGCAGTGCAACCAGATCTGCAGTTTCGTTGCCGTAGCGGGCCGCAATCATTTCAAGCGTGGTGTCGAGAAATCTCGAAGAAGCGGCCTTTTGGTCAAAGAATAACTCGACATAGCCCGTATCCTTCTCCTTATCCGGCACGAGTACAAGGCCATGCCGCGATTTCACACGGTTGTTCCCTGATATAGCGATCGCTTGTGAACGATATGTTCTCGACCATGCATCGGCACTGAGAGCCAGTGCGATTTCGTCAAAACCCTCTGTAATCGGAATGGATAACGTCTCGTGTTTCCAAAACGCGAGGTAGTTTCGAGCAACGAGCCCTGCGCGGCCCACCGTCAGGCGAAATGGCGCGGAAACATGCGCTGAAGTCCAGTTTTCAATACCGAGTTCTGTCGCCGTGGCTCTGGCTTTTGCACATCCCGCCATTGCTTCAACTAGGGCAAGGCTTGCCGGAATAGACGCGGTAACACCGGTGGTGGTCATGATGTTGTGGTCTACGACATAGCGCCTGCCCCGAATCCATCGTGTCTTAGGGAACTGTCGCGCAATACTATGGAACGCATACCAGTGAGTTGTTGCACCCCGTCCCTGCAGAATACCTGCCCGTGCGACGATCCATGCTCCCTCACAGATAGCGGTAACGAATGCTCGCTTTCGAGCTTGCTCCTGCACCCAGTTGATAACGACGTCACTTCTGTTGTCGTGCATCGCTGGCACAATCAGAACATCCGCACCTGCAGGGTAAACCTTGTCAAAAGTTTCCATCGTCATATCCGATTCAATGGCGAGGGCTGGCATCCGGTTGATTGTGCCTGCTTGCGCGGAGACGATGACGATATCGGCAATGTCAGCTGACTTCAAAACACCGTAGGGCACAACCAGATCAGTCGTCTCCGTGCCCACATTATCCGCCACAATCGCAACGAGTGGCCGAACGCGTTCAGCCTTAACGGCAGGCAGGTGAATGCGGTCGATATCTGCGGCCGCTGAAGCCCCAGACAAGATGAGGAGAAAGAGGAGAAGGGTTTTCCAGATTAGCTGACGCATGATGGTTTCCAACTTTGAAGACGGCATCCCAACCTATGCGCACACTGCCTCTGGCGAAAATGACAAAATTATCGCATTTTACGCCAATGAAAACGCAATCTGGAACGACAACACGAATCCTCCTGATCGGCTACGAAGGGGTGCAAGCCTTGGATGTAGTCGGCCCAATGGAAGTATTCGCGGCAGCGAATCTCTTTAAGTCCGAGCACACTCCGCCATATGAACTTCTGCTCGCATCTCCGACGGGAGGATCGATTAAATGTAGTTCGGCAGGCGGTATTCGTCTTGGCGATGCCATCGCGCTCGATGCCGTTCCCAACGAAACGGTCATTGTGGCGGGTGGCAGCGAGGATGATTGCGGAAGGTAATCTTCGAGACCAGCCTGATCGAATGGCTGAAATTACGTGTTTCGAGCACTCGTCGTCTGGCCAGCGTATGTACTGGGGCTTTCGTACTCGCTGCAGGTGGCTTTCTGGACGGAAAACGCGCAACAACTCATTGGAATTCAACTGGCTTGCTCAAAGAGTTGCGACCTCAGATCAAGGTCGAGCCAGATGAGATCTTTGTAGCCGGGCCACCAGTTTACACTTCTGCCGGAATTACGGCAGGAATTGATCTGTGCCTCGCTTTGGTTGAAGCCGATTGCGGGGCACAAACGGCTTTGTCCGTCGCCCGTCAGTTGGTGCTGTTCATGCGCAGGCCTGGAGGGCAGGCTCAGTTCAGTCCGAGCCTCGCGGTCCAGGTCAAAGCGACGCCACGACTGCGAAAGTTGATGGCTCTGTTGCAAAAATTTCTTGCTGTAGAATGAAATTCCAGGCGTCTGTGTTTTTTGACGAGGAAGCCCTCTCTTTATTTGCTCACGGTTGCGTTTCACTGTTGCCGGGCGGTTGTTCAAAGCCGTTTTCTCTCAGGGGAGGGAATATTTTTCTCTGATTTTACGGGTCTAAAATTTTTGCAACAAAGCCGCGACATCTGCTCCTCGAAAAACGGCAGCGGATATCTGCAGCAATCCCGGCGTGTTCAATCAATGCATCGCGGCGATGCCATCGCGTGCGTTTCGTCGGATCGTCTGCGGTGGTTGCCCAAGCGTCCGCAAGAATGCCCGACGCATGCGATCGCGATCCGCGAAGCCGGTTTCTACCGCGATCACATCCATTGAGTGCCGACCTTCCTCCATCATCAGTCGCGCTGCCTCGACGCGAAGATTCTCGACGGCTTTGGCCGGGGATTGGCCTGTCTCTGCCCGGAACGCCCGGCTGAACTGACGTGCACTCAGGCTCGCAGCGTCCGCCAGTTCCTCTACCGACAGGACATTGCGTAGATGGGCCTTGGCATAGTCGATCGACCGCTGGATTCGATCCGACTTTGGTTCGAGTTCGAGCAACGCGGAGAACTGCGACTGTCCTCCGGCGCGCCGATGATAGACCACGAGCTTACGAGCGACAGAGCGGGCGATGTCCTGGCCATGGTCCTTCTCTATCATTGCGAGCGCCAAATCGATGCTGGCGGTCATTCCGGCCGAGGTCCATATACTACCGTCCACGATGAAGATGCGGTCATCCTCGACCTTCACACTTGGGAAACGCTCCTGAAGTTGCCGAGCGAAGGCCCAGTGTGTTGTTGCACGACGTCCATCAAGCAAACCGGCCTCAGCGAGGATGAAGGCACCAACACATGGTGCAGCCACCCTTCGAGCGATCCCGAGCGAATGGCGAGCGAACGCCAACAGCCCTGGAGTCATCGGCTCGATCGTCGCCCCGGCTCCAAACATCACGGTATCGCGCACCGTGTCATCGAATGGCTTCGTACTGACACCGAAACCAGCGGAAGACTTCACCTCTCCTCCAGCCTCCGAAAGCAGCTCGATGTCATAAGCTGGAGTTCCCAGCGCGAGGTTGGCCATCTCAAAGGCTGTAATCGCAGCGAAGCCCATCAACTGAAATCGCGGAAATACAACGAAACCGACCCTGTGCATGCTGCGACATCTCCTTCGCCCGACGACGTTCTTACGCGAACCGAAAATTGCTCAAGTTGATGGATACCATGAGAGGATCCTCGACAACACGATCATCTGTACCGCGGGTGAAGGCACGGCGTTTCGTTGAAAACCAAATGCCGCTGGCTTCCTCATAGTCATAAACTCGCTGTGCGGCCGCGAACCCGCCTGCGACATCAACATAGTAGTCGTGCCGTCGCAGCAGCAGGTCGCTGCCGAAAAAGAAGTCCTGCACCGCGCTATGCGTCGCGATCCGCGTTGGAATACGCGCTCTCAGCCGATGCCAGCGTTCTCCCGCCTCGCTCCAGGGGGAAAGCTCTTCGACCACGACGCCAGGAAGAGTGAGCAGGAATGGCGTCGTCAAGTAGGTCCACAGCGCGTACCCATTGAAATACGCGCGGTGAAGTGGGTTCCACGGCGTTGTCATCTCATGCCCGGCGAACGAAGCGCGGGGATTTCCAAGCTCAGCCACGACGCCGCCGTCCGTCTTTTCGATCGCAATGTGCTTCGGCGTGAAGACGGTTCGCTGGTCAGGTGCACCGAAGGGGATAACAGAGGCCCTTTCTTGATGGAGCCAGACCGTCATCTCCCGTGGATCGGAATCCTGGTGCAAGCCCCTTCATTGCCCAAAGTGCGCCGCCTGTGACAATCGTCGTCTGGACAGTGTTGAACTGAGCCCACCGGTCAAGTCCGCCATGCGCGGCAACGATGCGGTTTAGCAGATCAGTCATATGTTCCTCCATCGAAGGGGCGCCAGCCTCGCGCAGCACGTCGCGAGGCGCCACTGCCCCCTGTTTGTCTCGTTATGTGCTAGCTCCGAGCCGATACCGCGAAGCCGGTTTGTTGAGCGACAGGTTGGGCATGAGCTTGTGACGCGCAGCCTCGTAGGCTTCCCAGTCGCCGACATCCGGCAACGACGGAATGGTGACCTTCTCACCCAGTTCGAGCCCGGCAAGCGCAGCGTCCACCATGTTTTCGGCAGACATGACGATTTCGCTGGGAACATGTTCCAGGGGCGTGCCTGCATTGCCCCAGAACTCGGTCGCCGTCGCTCCCGGCAAAACGGCCTGGACGCGGATGCCCGTGTCGGCGAGTTCTTTCTGAAGCGACAACGTGAAGGCCAAAACAAAAGCCTTGCTGCCGCCGTAGACGCCGTTCAGTACTTCCGGCACTATCCCGACGATTGATGCGATGTTGATGATCGTTCCAGTCCCTCGCGCAGCGAATCCAGGGACCGCCGCGTAGGTCAGTCGCGTCAAAGCACTGACATTCAGCGTGATCATCTCCTCCATTTTGTCGACCGAAGTGTCGAGAAGAGGAGCCGTAGCACCGAAGCCGGCATTGTTGACCAGCGCCGTGATGCTGGCATCGGTCCGCAAGACCTCTTCGATGCGGGCGAGATCCGCCTTGTTCCCGAGATCGGCCGCGACCGTCTCGACGGCCCTGCCGGTCTCATCGCCTAAGCGCTTGGCTACCTCGTCAAGCCGAGCCTTGTTGCGGGCCACGAGGATCAGATCATAGCCTTGACGCGCCAAGCGGTCGGCGTAGATCGCACCGATGCCAGACGATGCGCCTGTGATCAGCGCCGTACCTTTTGAACTCTGTGTCATGATGAACTCCATTTCCTTGGGTGTGGAGCCCTGAAGATAGAGTAAGAAATTCGCGTCTTAAATGTCATATATCCGGCTTATTAGGACACGTTGATTGAAAGGACCAGTACTGACGTTAACTGTCGAGTAATCGATCGCGGATCTCACCACGCTCATGAAAGTAGACGGCGCGTTTCAGTTCGTGGGCGTAGATGGCTTTTGAAACGCGATGCGCACTTAGCAACGCCAGTGATGGCAATCAGACCAAATCTGCACTAACATTGAACCCGGATCGCCACTCGGGGGCAGGCCAGTTCGGAATTTCCGGAATTTAGGCCCATCTTTGAATGTCTATTCCGAACGTCATGCCGGTGATAGTCATAACTGACCAACGGGGTTGATAGCGACGGTCGCACCGACCGCCCTCCCGCCAGGTGGGAGATAAGACAATGCTGAAATTCGTCTTTGCTCTGGGGATACTCGCTCTCGCAGTGCCCGCCAGCGCTCAGGTTCCGGACTTTCCGGCTTCCTTCAAGACGCAGGAGATCACGACCAACGGCGCGACCATCCATGTTCGCGTCGGTGGTGACGGACCGGCAGTGGTTCTGCTGCATGGTTATGGTGAGACCGGCGATATGTGGGCGCCGATGGCAAGCGACCTTGCCCGCGATCACAAGGTCATCGTCCCCGATCTGCGTGGGCTTGGCCTCTCCTCTAAACCGCAAGCTGGTTTCGACAAGAAGACCCAGGCCGGCGACGTGGCCGGCGTCCTCGACGCGCTCAAGATCGATCGCGCCGATCTGGTCGCGCACGATATCGGCAACATGGTCGGTTTTGCCTTCGCGGCCCAGCATCCCGAGCGGGTCAATCGCTTCGTGCTGATCGATGCGCCCGTGCCTGGCGTTGGGCCGTGGGAGGAAATCTTGAAGAACCCGCTGCTGTGGCACTTCCGCTTCGGCGGACCGGATATGGAACGCCTCGTTGCTGGCCGCGAACGCATTTATCTCGATCGCTTCTGGAACGAATTCTCAGCCACTCCGAGCCACTTTACCGAGGCTTCGCGGGAGCACTATGCCAAACTGTACGCCCTTCCTGGCGCCATGCATTCGGGTTTCGCCCAGTTCGCCGCCTTCGATCAGGATGCGGCCGACAACCGGGCCTTCCTCGCTGCAGGCGGCAAGCTGTCCATGCCGATCCTGGCGATTGGTGGCGAGAAGTCGTTCGGCCCGATGATGGCAACCGTGATGCGCGCAGCGGCAACCGACGTGACTGAGGGCATTATCCCCGATTCCGGTCACTGGATCATGGAAGAAAATCCCGAAGCCACGACTAAGATGGTCCGTGTGTTTCTCGACAAGGCGCGCTGACCTTTCCGGTTTAACGTGCTCGCAGTTAGGTTCTCTTGCAAATTTCTTTTTCGTATTCCGCATGAAGCGGCTCGAAGTGGCATTTTCCACCCCGAGCCATATCGCTCTTAGGAGCGAAGGTTTTCTCTGATCCACTCTTCAGCGGTCGTGACGCTTACGCCATGTCGCGCGTTGAAGCTGTCGCGCTTTGGCCATGACACGCCTCTGCCCTCGGCAAAGACCGCCCGATATTTCTTGATGTGGTTGTCAGGGTCTTGCGCAAGTTCCAACTTGAGCTGATCAACTGTCCATTCAGTCTTTGTAAATGGCCGCCCGAGCACGGTCTCAAGCGTATCCGCGACCTTGCCATAAGTGACCGTGTCGCCGGCAAGATAGACGATCTCGTTGCGGATCATCGGCTGAGCGAAGACCACTTCGGCGGTCAAGGCACCGATGTCGTCAGGAGTCGTCAGCGTAACTTCCGTTTCCAGGCTGCCCAGCGCGTTGACGACGTTCCTTTCGAGATCGACGACCTCGAAGATCGGTTCGAACAGGAAGCTCGTGAACATCCCTGTTGAGATGACTACCCATTCGGTCTTGTCCTGCGCACGCAGAAGCTCGCGCACGTCGATTTGGGCGTCGAAAAGGTCTTGGGGGCTGCAACGGCCGATGACGTCGAAGTCGACGCCGAACTGCCATGGGAAGTACCGCTTGAGGTTCGCTTCCAGTGCAGCCTTGGCGAGCTTCATCGGCGTGTTACGGCCTGCGGAAAAGCCTGCACATCCGATCACCGTATCGAAACGGCCGAAGATCGCTGAAAGTTCACCTGTCGTCGCAGCAAGGATGTCGCCGGTGACGATCTCGATCCCCAGTTCGCGTATCTCGGAGACATCACGTTGTTTGACCGCGTTAGTCGACTGAACGGTCGCCGCCCGCAGGAGAACGCTGATCTTTGTACCCGGATGATCCTTGGCCTTACGCGCCAGATTGCGTAGTACGGGCATACCAAGCTCTCCGGCACCGATGACCAGGATCGACTGTGCTTCTGTTGTTGGGGTGAAGTTCATTCGGTGATCCTTTCTGATCTTTTCGTTCGTGTGAACGAGTAGATGGCATCTCTCGGAATGGATCGTAAGAAGGTACACGCGTGATACCATGAGGCGGGAAGATGACGAGAGACGAAATTCTGAACTATTCTCAGGCCGTCTGCGATGGGCTCCGCGAGGACGAGGACGGAGTAAGACGCGAAGTCCTGACCCATGCAGGAAACAGATGGTCGCTCGGCGTCATCCACACGTTGGGCGTCTACGGTAGACTACGACACGCGGATATCGGACGAAGAATGCATGGTGTTACCCAGAGGATGCTTACACGTACTCTCCGACAGCTTGAGAGAGATGGGCTGGTCACACGTCATGATCTGGTGGAGATGCCACCGCGCGTGGAATACGCGCTTACCGAGTTGGGAATGGGACTACTGATCCGTATGATCCCACTCTGGACATGGGTCGTAGAAAACTCCGATCAGTTTCGCAAATTGCGGGAGGAATTCGACGCGCGACCGCCCGTGAAACCGTCATGGCAGACTTTTTGATGGCTTGTAGAGTGCCACGGACAGGTTGCATCATGATCTAAAATTAGCTGCGGCTTGACACACCATGCCTGCTTTGGTCCGACAACAGACTTCAGCCGTTGAGTGAGATAAATACCACTGCATACAAAGCGCTGACTTCTTGCGATTGATCTTAATTTGACCGTTTCTCCATTGCCCAAAGGTGGCACCAATGGCTATTTCAGGACAATGACAACCTTACCTTTCGCACGACCTATCTCGATGTAAGTCAGCGCCTCGTTGGTCTTCTCGAACGGGAAGACCCTATCCATTACCGGCCGTATGACACCTGCTTCGATCAGCGACATGATCTTGCCGAGCTGTCCGCCGTTTGCCGTCATGAACAGGAACGAATAACTGACCTGGCGGCGGCTCGATTTCCTTCGGATACCAAAGCTCAGTAAGCGCATGACCTGCTGGAGCAACCAGCCTGAACCGTCCTGCTTCGCGAAGGCAGATCGGGCGGACCGGAGATCGATGTAAGCTTTCCACCGGGCTTCAGTACACGGAGTGATTTCTCCAGCTTGTCCGTGCAAAGACTGTTCAGCACGACATCATAGTCCCGCAAGATTTCATCGAATTTCTGTGTCTTGTGGTCGATCACGACGTCTGCTCCGAGATATTTGGCAAGGCATGGACGTCGCTTGCGGATTGATCGGCAGCAATCGCATTGAATTCGGCCCAGTGACCGAAGGCTTCAAAGCCAGTCTTGAACTCCGGAGCGTCAAAGGCGTGATTTGCGTCCTCGCAGGGGACCATAAAAAGTCGCGGGGCAATTGCCGCGTCAAGTTTGTTTCTGTTGGATCTGGCACTTAGAAACGGCAGTGCTGTCACTTTTAAAAAGCGGTGTTTTGGCGACACCCTGCCCTCAGTCACCAATTGCCCCACAGTTCTTTATGGTCCCCATTCTTACGGTTAAGTACAGTGCGACAGACGCCTTCTCTAAATGGTGATCAACGTCTCCATTCTGGCACATCAATGCCGTCCGGGGGCGCGTCCACCCCATCACAACCCGATAGAGAGGATCGCGTGCAAATCGGGTCATGACGCCTGATCTCACATTTTGATCGGTGTCCGGCTAACATTACAATGCCCATCTGCGATATCAGCCCGCCTCAAATACAGAGGTGGGGACAATTGAAGGCGCTGACACGGTAGAATTGACGCTACAAGCTTGAACAATCGACTAATTTACTCTGACCACTGCCTTAATCAGACCGCTTTTATTACGACTCCACCGAGGCAGAGCTTCCGGCACGTCAGCTATGTCAGTTTCATGGGTAACGAGCCTATCGATTGGCACGAGTCCTGATTTAATTGACGTTACAACATGCACGAAATCTTCCTGGTTCGCGTTTCGGCTACCAATTAGCATCATCTCGCGTTTATGAAACTCGGGATCAGAGAAACTGATCACATCCTTGACGACGCTGACCAAAACAAGCGCTCCGCCATGCGCCACATAATTGAAAGCAGTTTGAATGGAGCCGGCATTGCCCGTGGCATCGAAGACCGTGTCGAAACCTTCCTTGTCGCTGAGTGCAGCCAAGGTCTCTGCTGTTGTTGCATTAGCCAGGATGGTAGAGGCAAAGCCGAGCTCGTCTGCGGCAAAAGCCAGCCGTTCATCATCCGCATCGAGGAATGATACGTGATGTCCGGCAATGCGTGCAAAAAGTGCAGTGCCGATACCAATCGGCCCAGCGCCGATGACCAAGGTGCGCGAACCAGATCTTGCCAACGAGCGACGCACCGCATGCGCACCGATTGCCAGAAATTCCACAGTTGCAGCGTCACGCAATGACAACCCATCCGCTGGATAGAGGTTTCTAGCAGGGATAATGATCTGTTCGCACATAGCACCATCGGCATGGATTCCGATAACGCTTATGGAGGTGCAGCAATTGGGCTTGTTCTGGCGACAGGCAATGCACTTCCCGCAGGCAATATAGGGATTTATAATTACAGGTTCTCCCGTTGCAAGGGTAACTCCCTCTCCCACGCTCACAACCCTTCCTGATGCTTCGTGCCCCATAATCCGCGGATACTGAAGAAATGGGTGCTTACCTTCGAAAATATGATAATCGGTTCCGCAAATACCCACATAGCGCACGTCAACGAGTACCATCCCTTCCGGCACGAATCCGGGTTTCGGGCGCTCCTCTAAAGAGAGATGACCAGGCAAATGGCAGACAACCGCTTTCATTACAAATCCTAAGATTTCTTGAGATTATTTACGGCGGCGACGCAATTGATCAAAGTAAACAATGACGATGATGAGCACGCCAGTGATAACCCGCTGCCAGAACGAGTTGACGTTGAGAAGGTTCGCACCGTTATTGATTGTCGCCAGAATAAAGGCACCGAGCAGGGGGCCGTGAATGGATCCGACAGCGCCGAAAAGACTGGTGCCACCGATAACCGAAGAAGCGATGGCTTGCAGTTCCCAGCCTTCTGCCTGCGTTGCGTTGCCAATCCCAATTCGTGATGCCAGCAGCAGCCCGACAAACGATGCGCAGACGGCCGAGAGGATATAAGCAAGATAGATCGTGCCTTTCACATTGACGCCGGAAAGACGTGAGGCTTCCGCATTCGATCCAACCGAGAACAAATAGCGGCCCCAGCGACTGTGATGCAGGAAAATGTAGGCGGGAATACCCACAAGGACGACCATCCAGAAAAGGTTGGGCACGCCAGCGAAATCATTGCGGGAAAATTCAGTGAAGAGATCATTGTCGATCGAGATTGTAGCACCATTGGTGATCAACAGGCCGATGCCGCGCAGGGACGTCAGTGTGGCCAGTGTGATTATAAAAGGCGGAAGTCCGAGTCGCACGATGCCGAAGCCATGGAAAAGCCCGATACAGACACCAATGCCAAGGGTGATCAGGATCGCAGCCCAGATGGGGAAACCATGTGTCAAAAGCCAGGCAACGATAACGCTGGTGAAGCCGACGATCGCGCCGACAGACAGATCAATACCGCCGGTGATGATAACGAAGGTCTGACCAATCGCGAGGATCGCGATCATCGAGCCTTGCCGCAGCAAATTGGAAATGTTGTTTCCAGTCCAGAAACTGTCCGTCGAGAGACTTAGGACAAGCCAAAGCACAAGCAACAGGGCAAACAGCGTCAGTCCGAACAGGACATTGAAACGCCGCTTCGGGGTTGCGCCAATGTCTTTGGTTTCCAGGCTCATCAGGACAAATCTCCAGATAGTCGATGCGGGCAAGGGACCGCGGCGGATCAAATCAATTGCGTGTGCCGGTATCAGCAGATGCAGAACCGAGTGCTTGTGTCAGAATATCTTCATGCGTAACGGTTTTATGGGGATGGCTTGCCACAATTTGCCCGCGCCGGAAGACATGTAAGGTGTCGGCAAGTTCATAGACTTCCGGCAGGTAGGACGAGATAAGAATAATGCCGGCGCCGTTTTCCAGAAGAGTTGAAAACAGACGGTATATTTCAGCCTTTGTGCCGACATCGACACCGACCGTGGGTTCGTCGAAGATGAAAAGCTTGGCACCGTGATTGAGCCATTTACCGATGACGATTTTCTGCTGGTTACCACCCGACAGGCTCGCTGCGCTAGCGCTGCGCGAGGCCGTCTTGATGCGAAGGTTGGAAATCTGATCATCCGCATATTTGGATTCTTCCGTACGGGAAATCAGAAAATTTTGGCTCAGTTGCTTGTAGATCGGCAGGTTCAAATTGAGCGAGACAGGCAGGGAGAGGCACAGTCCCTGATCACGGCGGCTTTCCGGCGCCAAAGCTATGCCGAGTTTGATGGCATCGCGTTCGCGCCCGATATGAACTTCCTTGCCGTCCCAGAAAATCTTGCCGGATGATTTTGGGTGCCGCCCGAAGATCGTTGTAACAAATTCGCTGCGTCCCGCGCCGATCAAACCATAGAGGCCGACAATTTCACCCTCGCGGATACCGAGACTGACGTCTTCGAACCCATTGCCGGACAGATTTTTCGTCTCAAGAATGGTCTTGCCAAAGACAAATGGAACCTTGTGATAAATCTGCTCAATCGAGCGGTTGATCATCAGGTTGATCAACTCGTTCTCATTGGTTTCATCAATATTGCGCGTGCCAACCAACCGCCCATCGCGCAAGATGGAAACGCGATCGGCAAGTTCAAACACTTCTTCCATGCGGTGACTGATATAGACAATGGTGACGCCGCTTTTCTGAAGACGGCGGATCAATGCAAATAGCTGTGCCGCTTCTTCGCGCGTCAGGTAGGCGGTGGGCTCGTCAAAGATGAGGAAACGCGCGCCACGCGTAGCCGCCCGAGCTGTCGCGATCAGTTGCTGCTGACCGATAGTCAGATCGCTCAGGAGAGCGTGGGCCGGTAGCTTAAAACCAAGATCGTCAAGGATTTTCTGCGCCTCGCGCACCATATGGCGATGTTGCAGCAGACCGAACCGGCGGTGTTCCTCACCCAGAAAGATATTCGCGGCGACGGTGAGGTGCGGGCAGAGCACAACCTCCTGATGCACGGCGTTTATTCCATGCTGAATGGCTTCCAGCGGCGTTGTAAGGGCAACGGGCTCTCCCCGGAGAAATATCTCACCGGAGGTGCGGGGGATAACTCCAGTCAAAAGCTTGATCAGCGTTGATTTTCCCGCACCGTTCTCTCCAACGATGGCGTGAATTTCGCCAGCCTTGAAAGCAAGATCGGCAGGTTTCAGTGCGTGGGTTCCAAGGTATTGCTTTTCGAGCCCGCGCAGCTCCAGAATAGGCAAGCGGGCCGCCGCTGCGGATATGTTTTCACTTTGTCCGCTGCCGGACCGGTGCGAAATATCATGATCTGTCATGGCGGCCCCACTGATTGTTGAGCATATCAGGATCAGTTGAGCTTGGGGTTGAGCAACTCCTGTGCACGTTTTTCGTTCATATTGGCTTTGGTGATCAGGTTTGCACCCGTATCGACATTGGCTTCTGTCTTCTCGCCTTTTGAGGCAGCCAATGCGGTCTTGATGCCGTCATAGCCCATGCGGTAGGGGTCCTGAACAATCAATCCGGCCAAGGTCCCGTTTGACAGGAATTTGACCAGCTTCTCGTCGCTGTCAAAACCTATGACCTTGATCTTGTCCTGCGCCTTATTTTCGGCAATGGCCTGCCCCGCGCCCTGAGCCATGATCAGATTGGACGCAAAGATACCGTGCAGGTTCGGATTGGCTGTGATGAGGTCAGTGGTGATATTGAGACCGGTGGTCGCCTGCCCGTCTGCAACCTTATCGGCAATCAGTTTGAGGCCCGGATATTTGGCTGCTATTTGCTCTTTAAATCCTTTGGCACGCTGGTCGAGGGAGCCAACGCCGGGCAGTGCCGTGATGAGAGCCACATCGCCTTCAGCCTTGCCATATTTTTCCTTGATTGCGGCGGCGAGGCCATCTGCGGCTACCCGTCCGCCCTGCACGTTATCCGTGGTCAGGAATGAGGTGAAGGACTTTGAATCGGCAGCGGAATCGATACCGATGATCTTGACGGATTTTGCCGCCTCATCGATCGGCTTGCCGAGTGCTTTGAACTCGGTTGGTGAGATGACAATGGCCGCCGGTTTGCCGGAAACTGCATTTTCAAGAATGGAAATCTGGCCGTTGATATCGGATTCGGCCTGGGCACCAAGCTCCGGCACTTTGACGCCGAGATCCTTGCCTGCCTTGCGCGCGCCGGCAAGTACGATTTGCCAATAGAAGGACGTCGTATCCTTGACGATGATGGGGATGGTCACGTCTGCGGCCCGAACAGGTGTGGTTGACATCATGCCTGCGAATATGGCTAGGCCGACGGCACCAAGAACAGTTCTGCGATGGATGTGCTTTCCTGTAGAAATCATGGTTGCGTTCCTCTCATAGCGCCGGATTTATTTGTTTTACGTCCGGATCGAGAGGGCGCCTTTCGATCCGATCTTTATCGATAAAAAACACCGACTACACGAAGCTAATTTAAATATATTCTATTTGCAAGCACAGTGGCACTCATCTCATCGAAAATGGCATAGCAGCCGTTTAACCTGCTACCAGAACGTGGTTTGAGGAACCGGCGCTGTGACAAGAAGCCAGGAATCAAGGGCAGCTTTATTGCGAGCGAAGTACTTTTCTTGTGATAGCGGCCATATGGTCTGCCACGCGCTCCGCCCACGAATAGCTGGCGGCAAGCAAAACTAGGCCTATAAGGGTTCGCGCTGTCACACCAAAGTAGACCCCGACTTCATGAACACAAAATCTCTAACCTCATATCGCCCGGAAAATGTCGGCTCTTTCAAACACTTGCATCCCACTGCCCTTGAGCTGTTGCCGGTAACCACCAGTCTGCTCCACGCCCTCGGTAGATGTATGGTGTCGCTGCTTGGCATAAACGTTTTGCAATGTAACGGAAGGGCTGCTTTGTCCTTTATCGACAAAATACATTTTGCGATAAACCAATATTGCCGATAAACTGAAGATAGCAGTTTATCGATCAAGCGCATGAAGGAGCACGATGTCAAAGCAGAACACTGTCTTCAAAGACGGTTATAACCGGTGCCTTCGACTGCTCGATTCAATTGATACGCTACCTTCTGAATCTGAACTTGGGACCATACTCAATATCAGCCGTACAACCGTGCGTGCCATCACACAAAATCTTAAAGAGGTGGGGCTTGTCGAAAGTGGCAAGGGCAGCAAAATCGTCTTGCGCAAGCCGAAGAAATCCGACTATTTCCCAGATAGCGAAACCGATTCACTGTCGGAAATTATCGAACGCAACTTTATGAAGCGCATTCTGATGGGCGGAGCTCAACCCGGGATGCAGATCAACGAGCTTGAATTGGCACGCGATGTTGGTGTTGGCACATCGGCCGTGCGGGAATTCCTGATCCGGTTTAGTCGGTTCGGACTTATTGAGAAACGCAAAAACAGCCACTGGATACTGAAGGGTTTCACCCGTTCTTTCGCAATAGAATTATTTGAAATCCGCGAGATATTCGAGCTGCGTTCCGCCACTGCCTTCGCTAGTTTGCCGGACGATCATCCTGCAAGAGAAAGACTGGACGAGCTGGAAAATGAGCATCGCGCACTGCTGCGCGATATCGGCAAATACCCAGAAAAGTTTTCCGAACTGGACGAACGCTTCCATCGCATCATCCACACAGCGTCACATAACCGCTTCGTAATCGACTTCTACGACATTATTGCGATCGTCTTTCACTATCACTATCAGTGGAATAAGCAGAACGCCCAACAGCGTAATGCTCGCGCACTGGAAGAACATCTTGTCTATATTGACGCACTCCGCTCTCGTGACATCGCCAAGATAGAACAAGCTTGCCGCGCTCATTTACGCTCTGCACGTGAGACTCTGTTACAATCGATTTTGCCAGACGATGCAAACGTGGATGTCTAAATCTGGTTTCGTTGCAATCCATAGCAAGGCAAGAGGAAAAGCGATGGACGATCCAATCCGCTGGCGCCACATGGCAGGCGCGCCGAAAGACGGCAGTCGAATTCTCGTAACAATCCGGCCATCCGAACAGGGGCAGGCAGAAGTTGATCTCGCATATTGGTCTAGCGGCGATCAGTTCGGTGCCGAAGGCTGGCGCGCCTCGGATTCCTCACCCGGCCGCGTCATCGAGTATGCCGAGCCGGAATTGAAGTGCTGGATGCCAATGCCCTCGGCCAATCTCGATCGTACTGCTATACCCTCACCTTGGGAAGGCGAAGACGCCGAACAACTCAACGGTTCAGGAATTTAAGAACTCGCGTCGTTGCGGCCCATCGATACCGAGCTGATGCCTTGATGCATGAAATGGCAGCGGAAATGGAAGAGAAGCGGGCCACCGAACGGCGACTGCTTCGCGCCACCATTGCGGTCATTTCGGGACTATTGACGATCTACCGAAAGCTGTCATTGCCCTCAACGTGAAGTGCCACCTCAGACGCGGCGGCATTCCCGCGTCGACCCTTCTATGATAAGGAGTTGCTGAGTTGCGGCCTACCACAGTGATCGGACGCCATGCCAGGCTAATGTTGTCGGACTTCTCGACTGGCCACGGCCTCTCATTCATGCTTAAGACGTTCCCACTCGCCGATCAGCGACTTGTAATTTTCACGGAATATCGTCTCTTCGTTGCCTTGCAACGGTGTCGTTTGGGGCGAGAAGAATGTCCGGCGAAGAGGGTCGATAATACGCATGTCAGCTGGATCTAGTTCTGTCAGGGCTTGTTGCATTACCCACAGGCCCAACCGTCCGCCCTCGTCGGTGAGCGCCGGTTCTTTGCTGAAGTAGGGACACGATGCGAGCATATTCTCCCCTGACGCGCGCGTGCAGCGCATCCTTTATACGAATTGCGCCACCTAAGTCTTCTATCCGGAGGATACCGTGTACACTTTGGGGAATTATTTCGACAGGCTCGTTTGACCAACGCAATTTAGCACTGAGCAATTCGAGGACCCCGTCTTTTAACAGCGGATACAGTCGCTTAAAATTCCTGTTTGACTTTATGCGATCGTCAGTAAGTTGTGTGAGGTCACTCTCACCCGATATGTGCCTTTTGACATCTGACCAGAAAGGCAAATAGAAATCGCCGCCTCGGCTTCTAGTGCCTCCAGCTTCCCTTCTGCGGTCCAGTCGAATGTCTTCCTTCAAAACTGTTCGTCGCAACGATGGTGGCGCATAGAATAACTGCAGCGCCTTACGAAGAGGAACATCAAAAACAGACATACATACCCCGCCTATCATAGATTGAAGCACAAGTATCACTTCAATTTTTCTTCTCATGCAAGGGTATGAGTCAATTCTTAACTCGATAATTAGGGTGTCACTCGCTCAGAAACTGCGGAACATCTCATCGCACGGGTCGGATAATGACAACAGTTACCGAGATGCCACCTTGGAATTTCAATCAGACGGGGATGGGAATAAGATCGAGGGGGCCATAGCCCCGCAGCCAGAGCCGTTTGAACTCGAGATGATTTATGTCTACCGCCAGCTCTGACGTGAAGGGCGTGACGTAAGTTGAAGCGTCAAAGCCTTTAAATTCAATTCCAGCTTTCGCCATAGCCTTGAAAACCTTGCAGACTGCCGACACGGCAATTGGCATTAGGTCCAAGTAAACATGGTCATCAGGATAACGTTCCTGCGATGCACGTGTGCGGACAATCTGTAGACTCAACCGTTTGTTGATTAGTTCAGAACGCTGCTGCGCTTTGGCGCCTTTGATGAAACTGTCGAGATACGGCGATGCAACCGATGGATCCAAGCGAGCGTCTAAGTCGTCTAAACGCAAATAGTGTGACATTCGGATATTGCCACCATGAAGGGTATGATGATTTGCGAGCAAAAATGAGGCCCCAAGCCAACCCTCAGCGCCGTCTTGAATGTGCAAGCGATGATTTAGGGTGCGAAACAGAGGATGGTTGCGATGATGTATCGCATTTCTGACCGCGATCAAAAGCGCGGTGTCAGCATGTTCGAAATATGGGAACACATCCTTCGATACGTCGTAGAGCGTATGAAATGCCTCTAACTTCATCTCGAATGCGCGATCTATATTGTCTATTGCTTCTTCCCGATCTACTTTGAAGATCTCGGAAAATCGCCAATTCGCTTCAACGCATATCCGCATAGTGTTTGCGAGGTTGCTGACTGCCCCTTCGATGATACTCTTCTCGCTCAATGCTTACCAATCTTTCTGGCGAATGCGGCCTCTCGTCATGCAATTGGTACAACCAATACCGTAGAATCACGACATCAAAGCCTTTTCCCAATGATACGTTGTTGGAAATCAGTTTGGTAGAGGTGCTCGATGACGCCAGAAAGGAAAACGTTGCGAAGCGTATGAAGCGCTCTCGCGAGAAGCACGAACGGCCGGCTTTCCGAACTGGAACGTTAAAAGCGACAACAAACGCTTCATGAACGAAATGTGTGATGAGCCGAGCGGCGATTTTTCCCTAACCGATATCGAATGCGTCGATCTGGCAAAAAGCTTTGGGCCAAGTCAACGCTTTGACATCCTTGAAGAACGGTGCATCGGGCACCGACCTTTTCCGACGTCCTGGAAATGATCGGCAGCGTAAGGCTGTCGATCCAAACGTTCCTTGCCAGCCGCCGGCGGACAACCCAAATTACTAGCCAAGACCGGTCATTGTGGAATCGGCCCCTTTTCAGTCATTTAAAGGCCCTGGCTCAGTGATCACCAGGACCACAGTAACAACTAGAAGGCGCTAGACGATGCATATCCATGGCTATTGGAAATCTCACTACAATGCCCGCCTTGAATGGATGCGAACCTTCGGCCCGTTGGGCAGTTGACACCAATACCCTGAATATAGTGATGATCCCCTTTGTTGTTCATGGGAGGGGGACTTTTTTGGGGGACGATATCGAGATACAGAAAATACCTCCTTTCCCATCAAGAGGCCTGGTAATTGCGTCGGCTAACATGCTGAAGGCGGAGGGCCACGCGGGCTTCAAGGCCATGCGTTTAGAGTGGGATCTTCTTGATACCGACGCTGGAGAGGGGGCCGGTTTGGCCGAGCGTGCAACTTCTTTGGCGACATACGCACTGGGACATCCAGAGTTACGCACCCCCGAAGGTACATCTTTGCAGTCCGAGATTGTTGCTCGCGCCGGCGGCATTTACCGCAGCGGTTGGATGACCAATATCGGTGAGAAGGAGCGGAATGCCTTCAAGAAACACTCCAATGAGGCGGGCACTATGAATGATGTTTCAGAAACCGGAACGATCTCTATGGCACCCGGGAACGAGGCATATGCGCGGAATTTCGCAGACAATAATCCGAGGCCGATCATGCCGAAATCCAACAAAGTGTTCATTATACACGGTCACGATGAAGGAGCCTTGCAAAGCTTGGCCAGATTTCTGGAGAAGTTTAAACTGGGGGTCATTATCCTCAAGGAGCAGCCGAACCAAGGTCGAACAATTATCGAGAAATACGAGGCTTGTGCCGAAGATGTCGGTTTCGCCGTGGTGCTTTTGACACCCGACGATGTCGGCTCGGCCGCGAGAGCGAGCAATCAAGGACAGCGTGCCCGCCAGAATGTCATTTTCGAACTCGGCTATTTCGCTGGAAAACTGGGCCGTGGAAGGGTGTGCCTGTTGCGCAAAGGTGATGTTGAAATCCCGTCTGACCTATTTGGGATCGTTTACATCGACATGGATCCCGCCGAGGGATGGAAGACCGCCCTTGTAAAGGAGCTCAAGGCGGCCAAGCTGGATTTTGATCCCAATAGGATGTGGCAGTGAGCCAAACGACAGCGTCGCTGCCGACCTCAGGCTCACGCAAGCACTCGAGGCAGCAACATTGTACTCGTCAGCAGAAAAAATAAAAACAATGTGAAACACACGAGTTGCGAAACAATCTGATGAGGTTTGAGCCGGAACCAGAAGCCGAGGCCTGTGACTATCCCAACCGTGTTCCCAAGGAGATCCCAAGCGGTTATTTGCTGCCAGCGGATAAGCGACAGGACAACCGTAAAAAAGATCCAAAACACCCCGAGGCACACTACGAGACGTTCCGCCCAATCCAGCTGTTCTTTGGTTGAGGGCGTTCTTCTAAACTTCTCGAACTTGTTCCACAGGTGGCCCATTTTTCCATCCTAAATTTTCTCGGCAAACCTCCACAATCTGCGCACTTAATTATTGGTCTATCCGGGAGGAACGATGGGCGCTCTCTGCTGCAACGTGGCAATTATCCTTTACGAAACCCAAGACGGGCGGTTAATTAAGTGACACTGATGATCGATCGCGCAGAAAATTGCTGAACCGCTTACAGTTACTTGGAAAATCAGGAGAGCATGCGCCCTTAGCTTTCCAAGACCTTGCAGCCGATCCCTATTTCAATTTCTATGAAACGAATCGGGTGGCAGGCTTGCCGCGGACAGGATCAGTGAGAATGACATGGCACTTCGGGAAGATGAACAAGCTGCAGCAATAGCCGCCGACTGGGGTGTCGATGTCGAACTACTTGAGGATAGTGACTGGGAAATTGATTCCATCGACGGAAACGATGGCGAAGTGTACGGCTATCTAGTCCGCTTTGCCGACGACACCGCTCCGGAAACGCTCGCCCGGTTAGGCCTCGGGCTGGCCGTGTTTGAGCGTCGAGTCAGTATCAACGCTTTTGATGAAGCGGAACCAGATGAACCGGATGAGCGGGGCATTTCACGCCTCGGGAGTACAGCGACTCTCGCCGGCTCCTCCTTTGCAGGAAATTCGTTCGCCGTGGGCAATGGAGCGCAACGCCAGCCCCTTGAAGACGATAATGAAGAGTACGACGGCATCTCCTCGGTAGAGGAGCCTCTTCCCGATATCTCGGATTTCTTCGATGAGGACGAAGACGAAGAATTCATCCCTCCAACGCAGCGTTCGAACGACGACCGGCGCTCCTACTATATCGCGGACTCTCGATATACGCCCTCGCGGTTTCGAAAGCTGGCACGAGGCCGGAAAATCCAGGCAATGGTTCAATGGTTTCACGACCATTATGAGGACCCAGCAGTTCGCACCCCCTACGAGAGTGCCGAAGGTGGCTACCAGTGGATCTGGGGTGGACCGTACGATGCGCGCGAACAGATCCACGATCAATTTTCAGACCTTGCCGCAGAAGATATAATCGAGGCGGCAACACAGGAGGTCGAGAAGGACGGTCTGGTCGTCTGGGCGCCGAAAGAGAAGCCGGACGACTATGACCAACCTCAGTTTGATTTTACCGCCCCCCCTGCAAGGTGGCTCTGCAGGCAACAATTTCCGCGATGCCAACTTTTCCAACCTGGCGTTTGACCCCGGCGCGGTAGCCGGCCCCGTCAGGCCCGGCGACGAGCTCGAGGCACTTAAATCCGAAATGCGCGAACGCCTCGATAGCCTCGAAGTACTAATACGGCCGCAACTGAGCTTCGCGGCTAACAGGGGGCATAATCAGCCGCCCGAATTGCTCGAGATCGAGCGTCATATTTCTCAGGATCGCTTCCAGGACGTTGTTGCCGCCATCTCCGAAATCCGCCAGGAGAGCGAAAGGCTTACGCCACAACTTATCGATATCGTCGAGAAGGTTTCGCTGTTTCGGCGGATCGCTCAGTTCATCAAAACCGGTCCAGGCTTCGTGATGGGTGCGGCGGTATCGGGCATCATCGGGGATGCTGCGGTCGATGCATACAAGGCACATCAGCACCAGATCTATGAAGCACTCGTCCTCGCCTCGGATGCGGTAATGGCCTGGGTCAATCACCAACTTCCTTTCTGATAAACTTGGAAACTGCGAGATCGGACTGGGGCATAAGTCAACAGCGTGGCAAATTCCTGAGCTATCTCCGTGAGCGCAGACCCCAGACCGCACGGTGTCATACAAACTACCCTTCGATGTCGATGTAAGAGATACGGTTCTGCGTCTATCTGCGACCGCTAAGGACATTGCTTTGAAGAATTTGCGAGCAAATGCTTCAATCGTCCAGAGAGCGCCTCTCTTTTCCTGGTTTCGCATTCCCAAATCACTTCGACACGCCACCCAAGGCGTTCGAGATCGGCTATGTTTCGATGATCACGTGCCATATTGGCGTCGAACTTCTCACGCCAAAAATCCTGACGCGTCTTCGGCATAGAGGCCATTTTGCAATTCTCGTGCCGGTGCCAGAAGCACCCATGCACAAAGAGGGCGACATTTCTCGACGGCATGACGATATCGGGACTTCCCGGCAGATCTCTGCGATGCAAGCGAAAACGTCCGCCAAGCTCATGCAGTTTACGACGCACGATCAATTCGGGCTGGGTGTCTTTACCCCTCACCTTGGACATCAGTGCAGATCGCATCGGATCGGTCGTCATTGCCAATTCCTAAAGCGCGGAAGGAATAGCATTTGAATGCGTTTCAAACTTGGCGACTGTTCGGAGCTATTTGTTTCCGTATCAGTGCTTCGTGTCTGGCGAACGATATTTCGCGACGTGTTCAGAGAACAGCTCACCGATTACTTCTCCAAGTTTTACCGGAACGGCATTCCCAATCAACCGTCCAAGCTTATCGAAGCTGGCGCTTTTTTCGTCCGGCAAGAAAGAGTAGCCTTTTGGGAATCCTTGAAGCATTGACGCCTCACGTAGGCTGATAGCGCGATCCTGTTGCGGATGTCCGAACCGACCATTGCCGTATCCAAAGCACTGGGTCGTTATCGTGGGCGCCGGCGCGTCCCATCTCATGCGCCCATACACAGAAGGGTATGTCGCGCCGGTTTCCTTGAGATGACACGACGATCGCAAATCTTCAGGCCAGTCGCGCCAGGTGCCTCCCGGTACGGAATGACGGATCCTTTTCAAATTCACGCTGCTCAGCTTGCTCGCGCGATGCAGCGGATCCTTTGGATCTTGCCCGCCGGCCGCTAATTCCGGAAGGTCCCCGATCACCGATTGGACTGTTCGGAGTGGTTTTTCGAATTCGGGAATGGTTATGGGGCCAAGTCGCGATGCAACAAGCACAAGCCGCTTACGGGTTTGTGGCAGACCAATTGTTTGACATTCGACTACGCGCCAGTCGACCCAATAGCCTTTCAGTTTTTTTAGAAACAGATCGAAGACCGGTTGCTGCGCCAGAGGTGGGACGTTTTCCATCGTCACCAGGTCGGGTTGGACCTGCTCGATAAGATCGCCGAAATGCTCAACAAGTCGCCAGTCCTTGCTGCGGGTATCTCCCGCCGCGTCGCCGTGTTTCTGTTTTGCAGACCGAGAGTAGGTCGAAAAAGGCTGACAAGGCGCACATCCTGCAAGGAGGCTTACCTTAGCGCCTTCAAAGACACCCGCTACGATATTGGGATCGAGCGACGCAACGTCGGCCTGCAAAAATACGGCTTTAGAATTTTTCTCGATCGGGTGTGCGCAGTCTGGGTCGATGTCGACACCCATCCTGACGGATACTCCGGCAGACTGCAAACCGAAGGTCAGTCCACCAACCCCGCAGAACAGATCGACAGCAACAATTTCTGGGTGTTCTATTTTACGCATCGGCAGTTCTAAACTGTTTTTGAGTGATATAGTGTTCGAAGGCGGAGACCGCTAGAACAAGATAGTCGAGGGTAATCGACGCTAGTTCGGCGATGTCCGGCAGAGTCAGATCGTTTGCGCCATTCTCGAATGTCCGCCTACCGTGCGCGATGGCATTTCTTCGATCGGCTAGAAACTCGAGCGGCGTTAGATCTCGATACTTTGGCGATGCCTGAATCCTCGGAGCGATCTGAGCATTGAGCGGAAAGTTGACACCGAGCCGTCTCGAGAATTCTAAAATGACCTTGTCGGACCACGTCCCCGAAGGCTTCTTGAATTTCAGAGTTTGGATGGGTTGCCTTGCCAGCAGTTTCAAGGCCGCCCCATGAACGACGTCAAGGCGACTATCCTCGTTGCCATCGACACCGATTGCAGCATAGTGGCGAAGCCACTCCTTGACGGTAATCCGAGACCATTGCGCTGGCGGGATAGCCAGGACTTCCTTGCCTATCTCGTCGATAACCTTCGTCATAGTTGCCTCGACGACATTGTAGAGATGCACGATCAGACCGGACTTGATCGTCAGCAGATGACGTGCGGTCAAAGCCATCTCGCCGATCGAGATCGTATCTCCTTCGATCAATCGCCTGTCCAGCGCCGTCGCGAAGGCAAGGTGCCCGTCGAACTCTTGCCGTCGCTCCACTAGGGTCACTTGAAGGTCGCTCATTCTGCCAACAGGACCGATCTGCCCAGATCGATCCTTCCCTCGAGCTTCGAGCGAACATTGGCTCCATCGGAAACCACTAGCTTATCGAATCCAGCCTCCATCATCCTTGCCGCGACGACATCCGGTGCGACCTCCAGGTCCGGTCGCAGTCGCAAAGCCAATGCCGAACCGACAGCTATCGCTTCGAAGCGAACGCGCGGCACGGTGTTGGCAGTTTTAGACTTGCGAAAGCCGAGTGGGAAAGCTTCGGCTACAAAGCTCAGCATACGGGTAAACTCCTGCCGCATCGCGGGAATAATATGTTCGTCCGCTAATGCAGCTTGGTTTGCGTCTTTGAGATAGTCGTAAAGAAATTTCTTCGGACGATCGCGATAGCCTGGAAACCGGCCGTCGGGCGTGTCGTTCTTGTTGAGATAAGCAAAAAAGCGCGTCACGAGCTCTTCTCGCTCGCGCTGATTAACGGCGATCTCCGTCAATGGCGTAATCGCAGTAAACTGCTCGGACTCAGCAAGCTCCTGTATAAGACTTGTCACCGGGCCGGGGAGAGAACCTCTGCGGATCTCAGCCTCGTTCGCAGTCGTACCCATCCGATTTATGCGACCGAACATTTCCGCCCGGGTCGCAGGATCGGTATCGGTATCAAGCAGAATAGTTCGGATCGTTATATCTTCCAATTTGTTCTGACGGTCGCCTGGGAGGTCGGCAAACGAGAAACCATTCAGCTCTGGAATCAAAACGAGATCTCGAAGCCGCAGGTTTTCCTTCAAGAATGCGCGCATAGCGCGCATGCGTTGCGAGCCGTCTACGATCTCCATGCGACCTTCGGACGTTTGATAGAAAAACATGAACGGAATCGGCAGACCGACGATCAAGGACTCGATAAACTGCGACTGTTGTTCGCCGTTCCAAGCAAGGTTACGTTGGTACTCGGGCACAAAGTAGCGATCGGTGGTATCATCCTTGAACCGACTTACATACATCGAGACCGGATATTCGGCGACGTTGAATTTAACCTGCTTGGAAACGGCAATGACGGCTTGCTCGGCTGCAAGCTTCGCCTCTTCGCTGATTACTTTGCTCTTTTTCGCCTTGGCCATGGTCTTACGTCGTCTCAATTTAAATTTTCTAATACTGGAAAATCATGCACAATTATGCATGATTCTACCAGCGCTTAGCAGAAATGAGTTGTGGGCTAGTCGAACCATTTGAATGCGCCAATATCTCTCTATCCGGAACCAACGTCCTTCCAAACGACTGGCCCTTGCTCTTGGATTTGATATCGTCTGCAGCCTTTTTCTTAATCACCCCCCCCTCCCCGTCATCTCTCTGAGGCCGAGTTCCAAAACGATCCGCCGGGCCGCCTGCGGCGTCATTTCCAGCGTCTTGGCCACCATCCCGGCCGACACCAGTGGTTTTGCCATCACCAGCTCGACCAGCTCCAGCAGCTTTGAAGACGTCCGGCGTCCGTCCAGCTTTCGCTCGAACATCGCGCGCGCCAAAGCCAGCCGGTCATGCTCTTTCAGACCGAGTTCGGCGGCCGCGATCAGGCCGTGCGCGATGGCGAGCAACCGGGTCTCCCGATCACGATGCCGGCGCCGATCGACCGGAATAGTTTTCAGGCCAAGGTTGATGGCGGCGAGATGCGCGCCGGCTTGGCGCAGGAGCGACGCAGCGAACAACCGGCCGAGCCAGGGCGCATGCTGAAGGACGGAGAGGTCGTTCCAGGCATCGAGGGCGACGATGGCCTGTAGCACCGCCGGCAGATGTTCTGCTTGCCGCAACACACCGGGCCATTCGTCGAGCCTCGCGTCTTCGTCCCAATCGAGATCGTAGATCATCGGATCTTTTTCGGCAGCACCGCTGCCCGCGGCGCGGCCGGGCCGTGTTGCGCTCTCGATTGCCGCCTCCGATCGGGCCAGCACTACATCGATTGCGGCGTAGTCCACGCCGGGTAGACTTTCTACGTCCTCGACGACGTCCCCCTCCCCTTCCTGATCGATCGCGACCGCCCGCCGGATGGCATCGGCGGTCGCCGCCTCGCCTGTGTCGGCCGATGTGATCTCGGAGGTTTTCTGCAGCGTCCGAATGCCGTCGGCGGACAGCACCCAGCCGGGGAGTTGGGCTGCAATCCGACGGCGGGTGCGCAACACGTCGCGGGCGATGGTGAGTTCGTGGATTGGAGTGCGGATATCGCGGGTGGCGTCGTGCAGCACGAGGTCTTCGAGGTGCACCAGTTCACCATCGATCCACAGCGAAGCGCAGGCGTCAGCGAAATGCATGCGCTCGATCCAGCCCGCGCCGACCGGCGAGCGGGCGATATGTTCGTCGAGGCGGGTCCATGCACTCGTTGCGTCCGAGATCGGCCGCAACAGACTCTGGATGGGCAATTTTGCGAGATCGTAAGCCATTGAAATCACGGTGAATGGTTTGCTAAACGAAAACTATATGGCCATTAAGATTCATTAGTACCGATGGTCTGTAGTTGCGCTTTTAATCATCGATAACTAACAAGTATCGATTGCCAGGCTCGGTGAGATCCGCAGACCACCTCATCGTCAAAACGCATATCTTCTGAGGTTTCGCCTATCTTGGCTGCTTCTAGAGCATGTCCATTTCGCCTTATCGGCATATACAACTGTTCGTTTTCTTGCGTCTTGCGTGTTTGTACATGCTGGATTTACTGAGGTTTTTCCTGATGGTTTCGCCCGCGAAACGGTGTGGTTGGCGCGCCATATCGGTCTCATTCCAGCTGCCCTTTGACCAGTCTGACATGGGTGCCGTTGGCCCTGAGCTGGGCGAGCAGCATCGGCCAGACGGAGAATTCGCCCTTGGCCGCCTTGTCGGTGAGGGAGCGCAGATACCCGCCCGCCGAATTGATCTGATCAGCCCTTTGCAGGATGCAGGCCATGGCAATGGCGGCGTTTTCCTGGCCGAGCACCGCACAGGCCTCCTCATAGGCGGACGGGCTGACGCCGAGCATGGAGCGCACGACAATGGCCGCGCCCATCAGTTCGGACCAGCTGGCAAGGCCGTTCCTGGCATAGGCCGCGATATCCGGACAGGCCTGGCGCACCAGTCCGAGCGGAACCCGCTTTGCCTCGAAGCCATCCGCACCCAGCCCGGAAAGATCGACGCTGCGGCCGGACATATCTGCCGGCAGCCCGGTGGCCTCCCGCATCCTCCGGTCCAGGCCCCTGCCCGGGTTTTCCGCTGCCTGGTCTTCTCCCTGTTCTTGCTGCGGTCCGCTCGGCAGATCCCCATTGTGGTTGTGCGTGTCGGCTTGGCCTTGGTCTTTTCTAAAGCCAGGTTCAAGATCAGAAGTGGATTGGGTATTTGAATTTTGTTTGTGGCGCTCAGAATGAGACTCTTTGGCGCTTGTTTGTGTCAAATTCAGCTTATCCTGCAACAACTTGGAGATCTCCAGCTGGATGCATTCCAGACCGTCGACAATCGGCTCCAGATCGCGGATCGTCGCCTGGCGGGGAATATCATCGATCACACCGCGAAACGCCGTGTAGTGGCCGTTCCAGTCGATGTCTGGCATTTCCTCAAAGCCCAGTTCGATCAGCTTGACGATGTCGCGGCGCAACAGCGTCACCTTCTCCTTCATCAGCTTCAGCTGCAGCCGCTCGGCCCGCACCGCCTGCGCCATGGTGTCGAACTCCTGCGCCCGCACCACCAATGGTGCCAGCGAGAAGCCAAAAGCCTCGCCGCCCTCCCCTGCCCCCGCTGTTCTGGTTTTGCGCGCATAGCGCTTGCCGTTGGGGCTGTCCTTGCGGAAAATCAGGCCGGTTTCCACCAGCGCGCTCAAATGCCGGCGCAGGGTTGCCGGCGCCATGCCGTGTGCGCGCAGCGACAGTTGCACATTGGACGGAAACACCACCAGGCCGCCCGCCTCGCTGAGCGCGTTCTGCGGATAGAACGTCAGCAGCGCGTTGAGCACCACCAGCGCCCGGTCGGAAATCCCGATCAGCGCCCGCGCCTCGCACAGGCTGCGAAACAGCTTCCATTTGTCGACCGAAGCCTGCGGATCGACGTCGCTCGCCTGCGCCTGCGTTGCCAGCATGCCAAGCGACAGCGATCGCCGCCCGAAGGGCGTCGTGAATGCATTCCCCGACTGCATCGTCTTCTACCTTTCAATAGGCAAAAGAAATCCATCCGCCCAAACGACGCCAAAAAGTCTTGACACTGATTCCCGGAAATGCGATTCTC
>OKVL01000336.1_pt1 | contig 31006 bp, 25 predicted proteins | sample 1606791 | NCBI WGS metagenome assembly OKVL01 (sample SAMN03281006, study PRJEB24777) | human gut metagenome | isolation source: fecal sample PR165 from 1 month old male Malay infant, vaginally delivered...
CCTGCAGTTGCTTCGATATGTCCTAATGTATTAGATCCTTCATCATTAAATTTTGCCGCATCTGGGGCATGACCAATGCCAACAGAATCCATAACTAATATAATGATTCTTTTATACATAATAACTCCTATTGTAATATTCAGCTAGAATATTACATGCTATACTACCATTAAGAGCCAAATAACGTGAGTTAGGGAATAAAAACGCCTAACGTATGAGGTATCCTACCACCTCAACACGTTAGGCATCATCATATTTCCGTATTTTAGATGAGCCTAACGCTAACAGCACGTTATTTGGCTCTCTTTATGTGTTCATTATACTATATATTATTTTTTTAATAAAGTCCTATTTAAGATATGGCATAGCAAGCATAAGTGCAGCCAGTGATTTACTATCCTTAATTTGTTCTGCCTTAATAGCCTCTAATAATTCAGGTAATGTATAGTATTCAAGTTCTACGTATTCATCTGGATCCCAATGAGTTTCACCCATGGTGAGGTCTTTTGCTAAGTATAGATGTAATACTTCATTACAAAACCCAGGACTTGTCGCAATTGTGCCTAATGAAATCCATTCTTTAGCACGGTAACCAGTTTCCTCAGCTAATTCACGTTTAGCACAATTAATAGGTTCTTCGTTAGGGTCTAGTTTACCTGCTGGAATTTCAAGCAAAGGTTGTTGTAAAGCATAACGGAATTGGCGTTCCATTACGATTTTATTATCTTCTGTAACGACAACGATAGCGGTTGCTCCGGGATGATGTACAACCTCACGCCATGCATCATTTCCGTTTACATCAGCTATATCGTAGGTAACTTTGATTAATTTACCATCAAACATCATTTCGCTAGATTTTTGTATTTCTTTGCTAATTGCCATACTTAATTCCTCGTATATATAAAATGATTGTTATATTATAAAACCTACAACTCATTATAGCACAAATTAATTACACAAAAAGAAGGTTCCTACTCGTCATATTGTGACTAATAGGAACCTATTTTAATGAGATTATATAAATATTACGCTACATTTACATAACCTTGTAATACTGTATCTACAATACTACATTTAGCATCTAATTCGGCTTTGAGTGCCATTTCAGGATTAACCTCTCTAGAAACCACCATATCTACGATAGATTTAGAGAAACCAGATACGAGAACAACACCACTGGGATGCATTTGTACAGGAATTGTATTATGTGCATAGACAGATACATTCCAGAAAATGAGCCGTGGCATAGTATACCCAAGGGCTTCAAATTTCTGACGACATGATTCAATAACGGTCGTGTTATCCTCATGCTTTGTAGCCTGATCAAACTGCATATCAGAAATAATGAGGCACGCTGAAGGTAATTCCTCTTGACGCAGATGATTTTTTACAGCTGTATCTAGAATTAAGTCAACTGTTGCCTCTATATCCGTATTGCTGTAATCGTCAAAGCGATGCAATCGTCTAAGTTTATCTCGCAAAGTTTCACACATCGAAACATCTACCATCTGAGGGCAATTGCTAAAGGTAATGAATCGATTTTTAAAGGATTCATTCTTGTTATGCTGTGCACAATACAATGCAATCGAATCTGCCACGCTAAGTGCGGTAACGGAACTATTACCTGATAGTTGTTGCCCCATAGATCCAGACCCGTCGCGTATAACTAAGATATCGTCATAATCCTTAGGAGATTCTTGGGCATTCCATAATTGTTCTAGCGTTTCGTCATATGGATTTAGACTACTAGCCCAGCAACTATCCGCCTTTACATAGGCTTGCACGATATCATACAAGAACATAGAGTTCGCATTAATCTTAACTGAGTCGTCTCCCCTTTCTAATGATGTAAGATACGCCTGGCGGTGTTCTTCATCATGTTTTAAAAAGGCATTACGATATTTAAGGTTCGCCTTTGATGGCACATGATTATAATTAATATCGTTCCATTGGTTGAGAGAAGCCTTGCGATCTACTACCTCTAGATACTCGCGCAATCTAGACAATATTTTACGATACTCTCGTGCATTTAGATGTAACAAGGATTGTAAAATAGCCGCTTCAGAACGTTTTTGCTTAGACGATGTATTATTGGATGGCATCCATTTAGCTAATAAACTAATGGAATCGCCAAGCCCACATGCCATTACATCGCGTCTAAACTGATTGGCAATTAATTCACCTAGTCCATCGTGTAAAATACCGCTTGTCGTATCAAAGAAGATGCGTAGCACATCATCCCAACGACCATAGTTCCATAACTCAGTGCCGATGATGAACTGCAATGCCATCTCTGGATACAAGTCACCAATTTTAGTGAGCATCATGCGGAATACATCGCGCTCGCCAAGACCTAGCTTAATATGGCGGGCATACATAAGCCATTTCATGGTATACAGAGGGTCTTCATCATAGGATGTAATGAATAAACGCAACGCTTCCACTGCATCCATAGTGCGATGTGCACCATAGAAATATCGGTCATGTTTACTTTTACCATAAAAATCAACCGCAACTTGACGTAATGTAGGCACAGAGAAATTAAGGTCCACAAGAGGACTGCCACTCGTATGATACGCAGTACCATCATTAGCGGTATAGGATTTTTCATTGTTTGTTAAAGCGTCCATAAATGTATTCATAGTTCATATCTCCTTGGCATATAAAAAACCGCTGCGGATTATCACAACGTAAATTTTGAAAGCAAAATAAACAAGACAACCGTGAGCGGTTACAATACAAAGTTCAAGACAATTACTAACCTCACTGAGGCTAAGGATAACTAGACACGATACTCTAGACCAAAGGGTCTCCATAACTACTTTTTCTGGTTATTTAATCAAATGATTGCTGCTAGTGTCTAACCTTATGAATCGTTTATGAACGATAACTATGAAATTATACTAGATTCTATACTCATCTTAATCAAGTTATGTATGTGATAGGATTGCTGTTAGAATCTAAGTCTTTCTGTTCTACATGTTGGTGATTTCTTTCACCTGATGATGTAATTATAATACACGCATCCGTGTGTGTCAACAATTATTTTTTAATATTTTGCTTTTGTGAAAGTTAGAACTAGCAACACATATTTTACTGTATTGCTAGTTCCATATGGTTCTACTAATACTCTGCCTCTACGCGCCAAATTTCATCAGCTAACCATTTCAATGGTCCACGTGATGGTCGTAGAAATCTAGCTGCCATACCTTCTATACTAAGTTGTGTAGATTCTAGTTGACCTGTTTTACACCAAATAGCAAAGTGTTCACAATTATGATCAATCAAATTATAATCGCCTTTACCAATCATAGATCTAGCACGTTGTACAGTTTTACGGGGCCCATAAAATCTAGCAGTTACATCAGAGTCTTGGAAAATAGATAATAAACTATCGTCCTCTGCAATATATAAGGTATCTCCATCACAAAACTCTTCAATGCTAGTCTCAGCAATGCGTCCGTCTAATGGAGAATCCCCTTTTATATAGTGGATAATTTTATGATATCCAGCATATACGCCGTAGTGTTGATACACATCACCAAAGAAAAAATTGCTTCGTTGACAAAATACAATATCACCTAATTTTAACTTTCTTGAACCCATTATTACTCTCCTATACAACACATCATTTATGATTATTGATATACGTAATAATATCATCTAAAGAAATATTTTGATTCTTGCCTCGTAATAATCGCCATACCTTTCTAACTAATTTATAGAATAGATATAAACCGGCCAATGGCCAGAATACACCAAATGGGTTTTGTTCAAATGGATTCCGTGGATGAGGAAATGGTCCAGGCATAGGTCCTATAATATTAGGCCATCTATGTTCATGATACACCCCTTCAGGATGAACACCAGTTTTATTTCTATTAGAAGAAATATACTCTACTACATCCTCGTATAATTTAGGATCTTCTTTTTTTACACTTTCAAGAGCTTCTTTGATAACATCTGTTTTCATACATTACACCTCTATACTACAAAACAATATTAGAGTATCTAACTGATTACATGTATATTGTACAAAAGTGTATGAGAAAAAAAATAACGCATCAAGATATTATTTTAATAAATCGAGACCAAACGTATCTAATAAAGCTTCTTTACTAGGTCCATTGATTTCATTTACACCTAAGTGATTTAGAATGGACTTATAATCTTCATTAGGTACATTATCATAGAATGCTAATTGTAAATATGTATTTGCCCGCGATGAACCTACATAGACTAACCGTTTATGTAATTCATTAGTGAGGCGATTGACTAAAATATCAATTAGTAGAACTGCTTTAGCCTCTAAACCTTTAAATTTACGAACTGATGTGAACAATATATTATTTTTCTTTGGCTCAGTAGAGATAGATACTCCGTTTATAGCAGAAATATTTTTTAACATACTATTAGGAATACTACTTGTAGTAAGAATAACAATGTCTTCAGGTTTAACCTTATCTTGAATCATTTTTGTAACAAATTTGGTAACAATATTACGTAATTCATTTTCATTTTTATAGAATGATCCAAGTGGTTTTATTCCTGATAGCTCATTTATGTAAGCATCTTTCTTAATATCACTTAATGTTGTTCCTACAGTCTTAGCTATTTCAGCAGTATTGCGGCAATTTTTATACAATACAAGACGACAATCCCCATAAGTATCTAACCAATGTGTCGATTTATGCATCATTATATACTGATTTTTATCATAGAATACATAATAATGACCGCCTAACATATCTACTAACATAGAGATATGTTCTAGTATACGTTCATCAATATCTTGACCTTCATCAATGACTACATTTTCATAAGACCATTCTAGATCATCATATTCATTTTGAAAGTACTCAATAAATTGAGGAATAATTTCTGCAATAGAATAATTGCTATTAGGCATTAAAGTCTCGGCCAGTGATCTAACATTATGAAAAACTATATTATCGGACGTATAATGCTCTTTTACATATGATAATAAGAACTCGTTAAAGCATAAATATAATACTTTTTTACCTTCTGCAGCTAACATTTTAGCCTTTTCAATAGCAAGCATAGTTTTACCGGTCCCTGCAGGGCCATGAATAACAGCCGTTGGTTGCTCACGTAAAAAATGCAATATAGATGCTTGTTGTTTCGTCATCTGTATATAACTTTTCGTTGATTCAAGCGCCGTACTTGCAACAGATTCAACAATATTAAATGTAGGCATTAAAGTCTTAATCATATTCTGAAAATCATTAACTGATAATTCTGAATCTCTAAATCCTAAATTAAATTTCCAATAGCTAAAAGCTTTATCTAAAGACTCTTGTGGATTAATTAAACAATCTACATCAAACACAATATCTCTATTTACCTCTAGCGGTAAAGAAACCTTGTTATGAATAGCTACAGATGGGAACCATACGGCTCGCCCAATAACAGGCATTTGACCATTATACTGTTTACGTAAATAATTCTGAATCCTAAATTGACTTTCTGCAGCCTGACCTAAGGGATCTATAATTTTCTCTTCTTTTGTATTTCGATTCGTTTGAATCCAGTTTCCATCACGATAGGAAATTCCACCAGCCTTTACCTCTATGGATAAAATACCTTTTTTAGGATGTAAAATAACAAAATCTGCTTCACCTTCACTCCTACGTTGATTTAATTCCCCTAACCATCTATAAGAATGAAAAATTACATATTCGTTATTTAATTTAGAGAGCGCCTCGTATGCGAGACGCTCTCCTTCACTACCGTGGAAACTATTTATTATTGTTGGGTAGAATTTTGGCATAATATTTTCTTATTTTTCAACAACAGAAATAACTTCTATTCCATGTAAACTATTCGCATAACGTGCTTTTACTTGATTACGTGCATCACACATAGTAGAAGCAGTAACCATAGTTGTATTTACTCCATTTCGAGAAGTTGATTTAGGGTCAGACTTAATTCTAAATTTTACTTGAAAACGTTTTGACATAATTTTATCACCCTTAATTAAGATAATTTACTTTAATTGGATAGAATAAATATTCTTAGGTTGATAATTACCGCCTTTAATATCTTCAGGTACAGCAACAATATAATCTATCGAATCAGGTGTCTTTTTACTTATAAAGAAATATGCATCATCATTAACATCTTCATCCTCAACGTATAGAAGAACACAACCTACTTGAGATGTAGGTAAATCTCTTGAATGACCACGTGCTTCTCTTGTATAAAACAACTCAATCTCATTGCCAATACAAGGAATAAATTGTGTCCATTCATTATACCCTATATCTTCACCTATAATACATTCAAAGCAATAGTCTCTATCTTCAGTTCCTAACAAAAAAGGAAACTGTATTTCTTCTGACTCAGTAAGCGTGGAATTAACAATGTTAACATCGCGACCACCATCACGACTACGTACCAAACCAAAGGCGACACCGGTTTTACCAGTTCTTTTTCGATCTATCGAAGTCATAAAATCCTTCCTATCAAGAACACATATAATATATTTTAATTCTCTACTATTTCGTTATCTTTAAAATAGATATAAGATTCCATTGGTAAATTAAAATCTTTTAATTGAGATAACCCTTTTAAGTATTCAATATCAAACGTAGAACCTAATGGCGGATAAATCTTAAATAAATTTGATAAATCTTTATTATTACCAATCTCTTTAGACATGTTCTCCAATTCCGATACGATTCTAAGAATAAATGTTTCTTGTAAAATTCTTGATTTACAGGAATTCCCAGCTAAAAGTATATGAAGAGGCCTAGTTAGTTTAGATTGATTTTGCTTATAAACCTTATAATAAACATTCATAAAGTTCTCTATACCATCACTAATTTCTTTTCTTATAATAGCTTGTAAAGAGTCAATATCGATTCTAACGGAAATATCTATTTCAGTATTATTAGTAGAATATAATTTAAATTTATTAGCGCCTTCATTATATTTAGATTGATATCCTACCTCCTCTTCCCATAAAGCTCTTAATTCATTTGCAATTAATTTTAGATTTAAATAAGCTAATTGATCTCCATCTTTCTCTTCTTTAACTAATAATTCTGAACCTGCAAATTTTTGACATTTTGCCGGTATAATAATTGGAATATTGGCATCCCTCATAACTTGTATATTTTGTTTATATACTTCAAAGGCTAGCATATTTAGAAGATTCTCACCACCTAGATATGCATCACCACCATTACCTAATTGTTCTACTTGAAACTTATATTTTTTATGTTCTGGAATATATTCAATCCCAAAATCAAAATCAGTAGTGCCTCCGCCAAAATCAAATACACCATATGAAACTTTTTTATTTATTTCATCTTCTTTAGGCTCTACTTTATATTCTTTTAACGCACTAATTGCATATGCAGCAGGCTCACTAGCACCAGAAGTAATCTTAAATCGTTTCATTGTCTCAGAATCTTTAAGCACTCTAGAAGGTAGTGATTTTTTTATTCCTCGCTCGAAGCTTCCTAAAATCTTTGTTCTTACAGCCTTAGGATAATTAACAGGAAATGATAGCAAATATTTTAAATAAATTCCTCTATGCATATTATTAATATATAGACCTAAATAATAAGCATAGATTTCTATCGGATCAAAATCTGTATCTGTAAGTGATAAATATGGATTTAAATGAATTATATTACCCGTTTCATCTTGTAAAATTTGTTTTCTATCTTTTGAATTTGCCCATTGCTTTAACTCACTAAAGATTGAATACAGGCAGCGTTTATTAGATAGACTATTCAAATCCCCATTATAAATAGCATTTGCAGCTTGATGAGATACACAAATATCTTCCCAAGACGTATATGGACGTCCTAATTTACTAACATATGCCGTTTTAAAAGATTCATAATTTTTCAATTGAATAACCGTTGGATTTTCATAATCATCACTTCGAGGTTCACAGAGTAATTCTCCACCACCTATTCGAAGAAGAATTTCCTCTTTATCTCTACAAACTACTACTGTACTTTTTGTTCCAAAGTCAATACCACATACCGCTCTTAAATTAATATCACATAAAGGATCTCTGGCTACTAACGTTTCATCTTTAGGTACTTTAAGTATCCATGACTTCTTGTCAAACTCATCATTAAATGATTCAAAAACCTCCCAGTGACCTCGATTTATATCTTCGATGATGTCATCACTATAGGATGAAATATTAGAACGTAATCTATCACATTCTTTTAAATATTGTTTATAGTAACTATAAACTTTATTACACCAATTTTCACCAAGAAGATCAGCACATTCCGATACAAATTTAAGAGCATCAATTTTTTTATTAATTACATTCAAAGAAGGTTCAATTAAATCTTCAAGATTAAATCGAAATTTATTATCAGAATCTTTCAAAATCTTAGATAAAATTATATAAAAATTTCTTGAAAAAAGCGATAATTCAATATGTGTTGGTTCAGAAAATGTATGAAGTGCATATTTCAAAAAATTTTCACCAGAGCAATCATCATTAAGCTCTTTTGATGGAATGAATAAAAAAGGGCTCTTTGAACGTATGGGACTATATTTGGGACTGCTATATGTTAAACTAACCCCTAAAGAATTATCTATTAATTGAAAATTAGCTACAGAAGAATAACCTAATACTCTACAATCATTAAGTATGCTCATATTATGTGTCAAAGAAATATTATTATCTGTATAAAATTTTAATAATGGCGATAAACCTATAAATCTAAAAATATTAGAGAGATTTGATTGTGTTAACTCTATACCAAATGAATTCATAATAGATATATCATCATTAGTTATTCTAGATGAACTTGCTTCTCCACTATATAAATCTGTTATTTCATAACATTGCTGACCGTTAACTGTAACAGTAGTGTCGTTTCGGTCAGATTCAAAAAACATAATACTATCGTCATTTTTCCTTAATGGAACCAATCTATTATCGACAGTAAAATATATTAATCCGTCATCCTTAAATAATACTACCTTTTCTTCAAAGACTTTTTTTAATGCATTAAGATAATTATTTAATTCTTGATGTGCTATTATTTTCAACCACTGTTTTAGTTGTTTTACTGGAACCCTAAAATATTCCATGATAGTAGTACTAGATTCTTCCAGTTTATTATGCTCTGACTCCCATAATTCAAAAAAAGAATCTGATTCATTTTTCACACTTTGTTCTTTTTCCATCTAATTTATGTCATCCCTATTTTAACAAGAATATTTTTATCTAGGAGATCTAACCTTATGATTAAAATTCTTAGTTTTCTCTTTTAAATACTGTAACTCCTCTTTTTCAGATATACCATTTAAAATACTCTTATTAGATAACATAGAATCAATTGACTCATCTCCATAAGTAGTATCTTTGTAGTTATCTGAATAACATTCAACATGATTAATATCTAAATTAGATATCTTTTCCTCATCCTTCTTATCGGTATCAAATAATTTGTTTGTATTATTTTCGATTTTAATTGATTTTGATTCACTATGTTTTTCATTAGTATTTATTATCAACGTATTGCTAGATGTAAGAATTTTTAAAGGAATATCATTATTGCTAACAGAAATATCACTAATTGTAATATCTTCAATAATACTATCCTTTATCGTGGTTACTATTTCTTCTAATTCAGAATTGGTCCACTCAATTTCTGAATTAGAAGAAATAACTTTATTATGTGTATTAATCAATCTATTAACAATATATTCTGATAATTCTATAAGATTTTTCACCTGACTATCAACTACTAAAACAGATGAAATAACTACATCTTCATAAATTCCAACTTGCTCACAAAAATTTTCCCATGTAGCATGAAAATCATCAAATTGTCCCAGATATGAATCAATCTCAATATAATTGTCACCATTAATTTTTTGTACTTTAAAACCAGCTCGCTTTGTTTCTACAATAAATTGTAATTTATTCTCAATAACAATACAAAGTATCTTTTTTACCACTACTTCTCATCCTTATAATTATTATTTATTAATATTACTAAGTATTTCATTTAATTTTTCATAGCTATATATAGATTGATAATTTTTATGAATATCTATTTTTTTTAATTTTGTATTAACAGTTATAAGATTATCTAATCTACTTGCAAGCTCTGAAATATTTAACTCATAATTAATATTAATAACATTTTGAATTTTATCCAATTTAGGTATAATGAAATCGATTTTTTCCTTAAAATCATATACCTCTTTATATTTTTGACTTAAAGAAATCTGAAATTTTTCAATATCTAATTCCTTGTACTTAATATCAATCATATTATGCTTATTAAATTCTATAACTTTGCAATCAAATTCTTTAGTAGTTTTCGCAAAAAATTCATCTAAATCGTCTTGAAGTTTCATCACTCTACCGACCTGCTCTTGAGCCTCTTTGCAATTAATTTTTGTATATAGAGAAAATAGCTTATATTTTTTACATTCATTACCAAATTTTGACATAAAGTCTGATAGCAGATTACTAGTACTCATAATATATCCTTTATATGAATCAAACTTTTTAATGATTATCTTTTAATTCATCATCTATTTGCTTTTCATTAAATAATTTATCACCTAAATCAGCATATGACTCCAACTGATTTTTTAAACTATCAACCAGCTTTTCATTATGTAAAGTTTTCTTCATATCAACAAGAATAGTATAAGCATCGTCCTCTGATAGATTTTCACCTTTAGAAGCTTTTATATTTTGTAAAGCAGTAACAATACTTTCATTAAATTTGACAGATTCTTCTTTTGTAAGCTTATTATCTTTTAATTCCATAAACTTAACTGTATCAAAACCCAATTCTTTTGAGGCCATAATGAGGGCTTTCATTTGATCAGATGTAAATAATCTAAGGCCAGCAAATGCCAAAAACTCTGGAGTTAATTTAATTTCTTCTTTATTTTCAACACGATCCCATAAATCACCCATTGCGACAGTTCTACGTTTAATAGATTCAACAGAAAGTTTGGCAGCAGGATTTATAACAACCCCATCTTCATCAGCCTTAGCTTTTAAATATTCGTAATACGCTCTTGCACTTTCAAACTCTGTAGTTGAACTCCAGTTAGAATGATTTTGAGTCTCTTCTATTAAAGCACCATATTCTTCAGCTTCTTCAATAGACATCTCTTGTTCACCAACAGGTGTCAATATACTAACAAGAACTTGAGTGGCCACATCAACAACAATATTTGCAATAATTGGTGATAACGGACCAAAAACAGGCGTTAATGTTTTAGCTAACAAATTAGTTATATTAGTTAAAAATTTCCCACCCTTTGGACAAATCTTTGCTAATGCTTTTACAGCTACAGGTATCATATCTCCTAACTTAGATAATCCTGTGCCCACTACATTACATATCTTAGTAATAGCATTGCCAGCTACCTTACCTACTTTACTTACAACAGATCCTAAACCTTTAACTCCATCAACAACCAAACCTAATAAGTCCATGTCTTTACTCCTTATAAATATAATTACCATTCATTAATAATTTCATTTACTGCTTCAGTAAGTTCAGATATATTTCTACCACCTAAAGAAGTATAATCATAAACACTTAATTTTCTAATATAATCATATACAGCTGTAATAATTTTTTTTATGACTGCTTCTTCCTTTGAATTTATACCAATTGATAAACGCCCTAAAAGATATTTAATATAATTACCTAATAATTCTGTATCAATATATTCTTTGATAACTCTTCTATTATTAACAAGAGATTTTATAATATTTTCCCTAATTTCCTCAATACTATATTTACGATCTAACGCTTTATCTTTATTATTTAATACATAGAATAGTTCTCTAATTATAGTTAAATCATTAAATACTAAGTCCTCAGAAAACATAAAATAATTCTTTATATCTTTCTCTGATATGTTTTTATTAAATGAATTAATATTCGGTAAGACACCATTCTCATAATTATTTTGATAATATTTTATTGACTTAGATTTAATAATATCTGTGCTAATTTCTTCTTTACCAGTTGTATAACTATATTGCTTTATTTGAACCAATGCAGGCTTCTTCCACCCCTCGGTAATAACAATTGCTCTCCCTCTATCTAAATATGACATATACCCTTTTTGATCATCATTCAAAGCCATTGTATTACCAATTGCCTCTTTATCATCTTGTGCAAATATCTTATGTACAATCTTAGTATTTGTATTTTTTAGCACTTCAGGAGTCATCTTATTTGGAATTTGATCAACAATTATTAATGATTCCCCATATTTTCTGACTTCAGCCAACATATCAGCAAAAACTTCAACGCCTCTTTTTTTGTTTGAACTATCACCTGGTTCATATCGACTAAGAAGTCTATGTGCTTCCTCAACTAAAGTAATATGTTGAAATTTATTATCTATATTGAATTGATATTTTACAGCTTCAAGTAAATTTGTAATTATAAATCCCATGATTAAAGATTTCTCAGCACCATCTTTAATCTCTTCTAGTTCAATAACAACTTTCTGAGTAACCAATTTCTTAAAATCTACACTACGAGGAGTATTTAGCATCATACCTTTAGCCCCAACAAGTAATGCTTGTAATCTTGCTTTCAAAGATCCTAGGTATTCAGCCTCCATCTTATCACCAAAGCCTTGTTCCTTAGTTACACTTTCTATTGATTCAATAAAATCATTCAAAGTCGGAAATGCAAAACTATCTGCTACAAAAGGGTTCTCTAATTTATTAGTAGCAGGATTAATCCATTGTGAATTCTTTATATTCCACCCTTTTTTCTTATATACATCATAGGCAGCAGCTTCAATAATTTGTGGCATAGCAGCTTCCATATCAAATGATGATTGCATAGTAGCTTTAATCATATCAACTCGACTAGTAATAGATTCTCCCTCGAATATCTCAAATGGATTCAGAAAGAATGGTGATAAATCCTGTTTTCCTAGAGTAAAATAATATACATCATCTAACTCTCTAGTTAAAGCTCTATATTCGGTCTTAGCAGGTTCTATAACTAAAAATGGCAATTTAGAGTTTAATAATATACTTTGACACGTAGTAGTTTTACCTGTACCTGTAACACCACATATAAAAGTATGTGTTTTTAGAGACTCTTTATTTAAATATATATTATTTTCTCTTTGCTCTCCTAAATGAACTAAATTGCCTAGCAAAATACTATTATTTATCTCATTTTCTGTAGGGCTACCAATATTAACACCATATTCCACAGCATTACGCGATGAAACCCCCAAAATTTCTTTTCTTGGCATTCCCATTAAAATACCTAATTCATCAGAATTCAACCAAGTTCCAAAGGAAGCATTCTTTCCATTTTGAATATTAATTTTCGAAAAAATACTCTTCCATACTTCATTTTTATTAGTTAATAATGGAACCTGTAAGTTTTCCAAAATTCCCTTTAGTGGACCTAAATTTTTAAGATTCTCTTGCGTAAATTCTGTAAATTGTAAAGGTGATATATTCCCTTTTTCACCACCATATAGCCCTAATATCGTATTAGCTACTCTATATAAAGTAGCACGCCCATTATCGGAGAATAAATAGCTACAAGTAGTATAGGCACCTTTCCCTTTTGCATTATCAACTCTTGCTAATAACTCTTCATCTATATATTTTAGCCAATTAATAACAATTTTTTGCTCTACTTCTAAAGAATGAGTATGTTGTAGTGATCTACTGTTACTATTACTTGAACGTCTATTAGTCGATGATGAATTATTTACATTTATACTTTTACTTGTTGATTCATGATTACTTTTTGATTTATTAAAACTCTTAGACTTACTATTACTTACACTTTCAGTAATAGTATTACTATATTGAGTAGAAATATTTAATGACTCAGATTCATTATATTGACTTGAATTACTTTCATCTTTATTCGCACTTTCTGAACCATTTGATGTTTTATTGCCTTTATTTTCAGTCGTACTAATAGTTGAAGATTCAGAATTGCTAACACCATTTATAATAGTTGTTGATTTTTGATCTCCTTTAGACTCATGTTTGCTATTATTTTTTTGATTATTAACATCATTTCTATTATCTGTTACATTAGCATCTGACTCTGATACAGATTCAGATGAATCTCGATTAGTACCTAAAGTAACATTTGTTGTAGTACTATCATTTTCATCAGTTCCACTTTGAGTTTGATCCGATTCAGACTTTTGAAGACTATATTTAGATATTGGAAATAAAGAATCATATAACTGATAAATATCTTGATTAACTTTAAATATATCAATATTTTTACAAGGATTAGCAATAACCATAAATCCGAAATTACTACCAATCATAGTATCGACTAATCTCTCAACACCTTGAAAATCATTTTTCTCACCACTATTCTCATTAATAAATCCAGGGATACCATTAATGAAACCCGAATGCTTATTATTGCGAATCTTATTTAATATATCTTTCTTTTCATCTCGATCAACTTCACTAATAGAGCTACCTACAAAATTGCCTTTAAGTGTAGGTTTCAATATATCATCTGCCCAAGACTTTAAATCTAAATTATCATCTTTATTATATAAATTTGCAGCCACACCTATATAAAAAGAAACCTTTAATTTATCCCCCAAGATTAAATATATTAAATTTATATCCTGTAAGTTTCTAAATGATGATAATATATTTTCCATAGACTCTCTACGGGGACCTTCATTTTTTGAGAAAATTAATTCATCAATTTTATATAGATATAACTCATTCTCCTCTAAAGGATTTTTACACAAGTCATTATAAAAATTAATATCAAATTCTTCATTCAATATATTGGAATATTGATTATACTCATATTCCTTCATTTGTTTTAGATAGTTGTATCCATTTTGTAGTATATTATCTATTGCTGAATCCATTAGTTTCCACCCAATTTAATATTATAAACGTCTGCTTCTCCAGGATTATTATCAAATGTATCTGGATATGCAACACAGTATTGAAGTTTATCTATACCTATTCGTTTTATAAAAACTTTTTTATTTTCATCAATATCACATTTTTTAATCTTACATACTATACTCTCAGTTTCACTGATTGGAATTGAATCTGTTAAAGCACGATCATCAGAAGTGTAGTGAAGTTCGAATCTATCTTCATCAGCCCATTCAAATGGTTCCCATTTATCGTAACTAATAGATTTTGGAATAACAGTTCTAAATACATGATTATCATATTCCACGCCTAGATAATAAGGGAATGTAATTTCATTTTCAGCAGTGATGTTTTCATTGATAATACGAATATCTTTACCGCCTCGCCGACTACGTAACAACCCGAAAACAACTCCTGTTTTTCCAGTCTTAACTCTATCTAGACTATCATTAATTAATAAATTCTCACCATATAATATATTACTTAAAAGCATTTTTTCATCTTTAGTATTAAAAATATGAAGCAAAGAATTAATATCAAAATTTGTTCCTAGTGGAGGGTATAATTTATATAGAATAGAATTATTACTATTCTTATTTTTCTTATTATTACGGTTTATAAAATCATTACATTTTGCCATTAATTCTTTTACAAATATCTCTTGTAAAAGTTTAGATTGACAAGAGTTCCCTGCTAAAAATATATGTATAGGATATGTATTTAAATCCCTATTAGCAAATGTAGTCATCATTTGATTTATAAAACCATTAACACCATCCAAAATATTAACCGCTAATATTTCTCTTAGTGCTTCAACATTTATATTTAACCGGATATCTTTACCTACTAATGAACCATCTTGTTCAATATAAAGTTTTACTGTTTTACGCCCTTCATTAAATTCATCTAAATATCCTTCAGTTTCTTCCCAAATAGGTCTCAATACTTCCATTAAAATCCTCATGTTGGTATATGCTTCATTAGTTGCCCGACCATTCTCTAAAACTAAAGATTCAAGACCAGACTGCATTCTACCTTTTGCAGGTAATACAATTTGAATTTGATGACGTCGCATTTCGGATTCATTACATTTATATACCTCATAAGCTAATAATTGAAGTAAATTTTCCCCCCCTAAATATGGGTTTCCACCTTTTCCAAATTGAACTAAGTCAAAACGACGTCTTCCATCTTTTGGTTTCCGTTCAATACCAAAATCAAAATCAGTTGTACCACCACCAAAATCAAATACACCATATGCAATTTCTTCATTTGAATTAGGTTCTAAACCATATGTTTCTAATGCACTAATAGCATAAGCTGCTGGTTCACTTGCACCAGCATAAATTTCAAATTCATCAATAATATTTGAATCTGATAATATAGTTGGTGGTAATGATTTTTTAAGTCCTCTTTCAAAACTATTTAGTAATTTTTCTTGGATTTTTACACCATAATTTACAGGAAATGAAAGTGTATAATGTAAATAACTACCATTATTATAATTATTTATATACAGTCCTAAATAATAAGCATATAGCTCAATCGGATCAAAAGTATCTTTTGAAGTTAAATTAAGATACGAATTCAACTTTACTCTATTACCACTTTTATCAATTAAGATTTGATGACGATTTTTTGTATTCGCCCATTGTTTAAGTTCATTAAATGTGGCATAATAACTTTTTTCATCATCAATTTCATCATAAAATTTACTAGCTGCTTCATGTGATACTAATACATCTCTCCATTTTGTAAAAGGACGTCCGATTCTTTTTTTATAATCCTTATTAAATTCATTAAAATTTTGAAAATAAAGGAATGTCGGGTTTTCAAAGTCTTCTTTACGCAAATCAGAATAACTATTGCCATTCCCAATACGAAGCAACCGCTCATCCTTATCACGAATTGCTACTACAGTACTTTTAGTACCAAAATCAATAGCACAAACAGCATTTCTCTTAATATCTAATTTAGGGTTTCTTGCAAAAAAATAAAAATCTCCACAATTGCTTGTATTTAACCAATTATTGATTAATGCATCTTCATATACTTCCCAATCACCTTTATTAGGATCAGATAAAACTGATTTAGGTAATGATGTCATATTTGATCGTATCTTATCTATATTTAAATATCTGTTCTCTAAATCTTTTTGTAAAGCTCTACGTAGGTTATCAGAATTATATCTAGGAAGGCATTCATTAATTTTACATTTAATATTAGACAAATAATCTGAATTCAATATTTTTTCAAATGTTTCTGAATCTAATTTATTATCTATCCAATCAGAAAACATCTTAGGTAAGTCAAGATTGATTTCTTCAATAATTATACTATATTGATTTTCATACCAGTCATCTGGATAGTTATTATTAAAGAATTGACTTAATAATTGATCATCTGTATCTATTAAATTTTTATCTCTATAATATTGATCTATAATATATTCATCATTATACTTATATTGCTTCAGTTCTTTTGTTTTTAACGAATATGTCAACATCATATATTTTTTTATTCGTTCAAATTCATCTATAGTAAGAACATCCGGCTTATTAATAAAATTGTCTTTCTTCTTTCCAAACCATCCTATAGTCTCCAGGATTAAAATTGGCAAATTAATTGTTGCAGTAGCAACTGCTGCAGTATCTAAAGTAAAGTTTACTGATTTTACGATGAGTAAACTTTTTAATAAACTTTCACCTTTACAGTCAATCACTTTTTTTGTTAATTTATAATAATCATTAATAATCTCATCAATCTCTTTATATTCAGACTTCAAAAATTTTTTATTATCAATCTTATATAAATTTTCTATATTAATATTATCATTTTGTGACTCTAGCAATACAATATTTTTTCTTTTTACCGTTATATACCGATTTATAATTTTCGTGGGGATATTCCACTCATATTTATCCTTAAACAACGATTTATCAAAAACTTCTACTGTCTCTTTTTTATTAAATATACTATTTTTTAATTCTGATATTAAAGATATTTCCTTATCAGCATTGAGTATTGATTTAATAGCATCAATGGATATCTTAAAAGGTCTATTAGTTTCAATCGACTTCATACTAATTCTCCTTAATATCAACTAATGATTTTTCAATACGCTTATTATTATAATTATTTATAAAACCAGGAAGATATACTTTACTAACAATTCCACCATAGGATTTATTAGGATCTATACATTCAAAATCGTGAATATTATAGAACTCTCCTTCATTTACATCATCAATAGTTACAACTTTTTCGTTTTTGGCTTCATTAAATAACTTAACCATATACTCAAAGTATTTTCTTATTATTTCACTAGTCTCTGGTTCATTATTCTTAGCAGCTAATTTAGCTACTCTCCAAATTTTATCTAAGGCATCTATATTTATAGCGCTACTAACTATAAATGGTTCCAATTTATTTAATCTTATATAAGGCTTTAACTCATCTATATATTTTGAATCAATTTTTTGTATGGATTTAAAAATCTCCTTTACTTCTCTGCATGTGTTATTTAATTCAATTTCTAATTTTTCAACTTGATCAGTTAATTTTGATTTATCATAATTTAATCCGTCACATTTTTCTTCTAATTTATTTCTTTCATCAACAAGTACAGATATCCTAGATTTCTCATCATTAAGTTCCTTTTTAAGGTGTTCCATATTACTATCACGATTATCAATTTTATTAATGAAATCTTTATTTTCTTTTTTTCTATTTTCAATTTCAATTCTATAATCATTAGTTAATTTAACCAACTTATCAACAATTTTCACAATAAACTCTTTTATATTCATATTTTCATCGCCTTTATCAAAAATCTGATTATTTTCATTTACAACATCATTAATTAGACACTGAATACTATCATCATCTGAGTCAAATTTTTTATTTTCTATAGAGGAATATTTACTACACTTGATTATTGATTTATCATCATTATCAACTACATTAGAATCCAGAATATTATTATCAGTATCTGATGTGAGCTTATTAAGCTCTTCTTTTATAATTTGTCGTAAAATAGATTTATCAATTTTTATTTCACCACATATAACATCATTATCCATATAAATCTCCATATCAACTTTACATGTGTCAATTTTTAATCATATTGTACCAATATAATATTATCTCTTTAATAATATTTCATTAAATATTCATAAATTTCTTCATTTTTTATTCATCAACAAGATAAGGCTACATAAATTCATATGTAGCCTTTCATCTCCCTATCTCAAATAACTAATTAATTTTTTGTAGTAAATTATAATAAGTCTTATAAATTGCTTGTTTAACTTTTCCTTCTTGTAATTCTGCCCAGGTTTCATTGATATAATTTGGACAGTAAGATATATAGCAATCTAATGAATTATTAGGTATAAAAGATAACAGTTTTTGGATGGGTAAGTAATCATCATAATAGATTTCTTCTAAGTCTGATTTAATATGCCAATAGTATGTCAATGGTTTTGCATTACAATACCATTCTGGATCTTGTAGATTTTCCTCAAGTATTACATACGCTTTCATAAAGATTGTTCTTAAAGCGTTAGTTAAAGAACTAGGTTTATAAGTTTTCTCTTTTAGATAAGCTAGTATCTCAAATAATTCTTCGCTCCATACAAGATTAGGTACTATACACTTATCAAAGAGATAGGGAAGTTCATTATCATGACTGTTTAATCTTGTATGTAACAAATCTCTTACTTGTTTTTTACTTTCATTATGGGGGCCACTTTTAATACATGAAATTATCATAGGCCGTCCCACACCATGAAAACCTTCTAGCAATTCCTCCATACGAATTTTAATTTCTTTGATGACGAGAAGTTCAAAATTTTCTTTAGAATCATAATTTGATTTAATATATGTATCAAATGAATCCAAATGCTTAAATGCCTCTATAATTTCATCTCTTTTAGGTTTTAAACCTTTTGCATCCCAATCGGCCTGTTTGATTTCTGCTTCTTTTATTTTTACATTCAATATTTTTTCAAATACATCCAAAACAGATTCTTTTGATTCTTCATTAATTAACATACTTCTCATATACAAACTCTCCTTAACATCTATAGATTAGTTACTATACTTTTATTGATTCAAAGAATTATATAGCTCTTTACATTTTTCTTTGAAAGTATTTACATGCTTATTTTTGATATTCCAATTGATTGACTTCGCATAATACATTACATCACATTCATAAGGACTACCAGGCAATAGAGCAAGTAGTTCTTCTATAGGATTTAAATCATCTAAGTACAAATACTCCCACTCGTCCTCTAAATCCACATAATATTCAAAGGAATGAGCATCACTGTATTCAACTTTTTCTGGCAAATTTCGATCTAATAATGTAAACACATTTGTGTATATGAGTTTTAATTCATCTGTAAATGAGCCTTTCATATAGAAGTCATTAGTTAAAAAGGCTTTCATCACTAGTAATTCTTCACACCATGTTAAAAGTGGTACTACTTCTACATCATAGATATTAAGAATTCTTTGGTCATGGTCTTCTAATGCTTCTTCTAGATTACGTTTTACTTTTTCTTCAGCTTCATCTCTTGAGCCACTTTCAGAGGAGACAAAAATTTTCATCCATGCAGCACATTCGGATGCTTCTCGAGTAATTTCAATTTCACGAAGTTTTAGCTCCTCGTTAATAACAGCAATGTAAGTTGCTATATCTCCCCAGATATCAATGACCCAATCTTTGAAAGTTTCCTTATTGGTAAAAACATCATTAATTTCCTTACGATATTTCTTTAAGCCTTTTACCTCCCATTCAGCATGTAAACGATCATATCGTTCACCAAAATCTTCATCTTCAATAGGTTCTTCCATAAGTGCATTTAAGATTTCTTCTTTAATGTCTTTTGCTGTAATTACATGTTGTTGTAAAGTTTCCATAATGATCTCCTTTATATAATATAAACAAAACAAATTCATATGTTCTTTGATGATTGTATTATACAAAGTCAAATGTGTAATTTTTTACACAAAAAAAGCCACCCAACCTAAGTTGAGCGGCTTTCACCATTCTATAAAGAATTATATATAGTTTACATAGTCCCAGTGCTACCGATACCACCAGTACGTACGCCTGTTGCGTCGTCGTCATTGGTGATAAGGTATTTAGAGAAAATGCCTTGTGCAACGCGTTCGCCTTTTTCAAGGGTAACAGGTTCGTTGCCAAAGTTTAGGAGGGCAATCATGATATGACCTTCATTGTCCTCATTGTTGTAGTAATCGCTATCGATGATACCTGTACTGTTCACAAGTGCTAGGTGGCGTTTAATGGCCATACTAGAACGGATGTGGATGGCAAGGTATTCGTCGTATGCCATGAAGGCCTTAAGGCCTGTTGGCACGAGAACTACTTGATTTGGTTCTAATGTAACAGCTTCAGCGCATTCAATATCATAGCCTGCGCTTTCTGTGGTTTTACGTGTTGGTAAATTGATATTTTGTTCTTCAAAAGCAGAAACTACTTCAAAGCCACGAATATCCATGTAACACCTCTTATTTCAAACAATCTTTACGGGACAAGTTAATACGGCCTTGTTTATCGATTTCGATAACCTTAACCATAATTTCGTCACCCACATTTACAACGTCTTCTACATTTTCAACGCGTTCTTTGGCAAGTTTGGAAATATGTACAAGACCTTCTTTACCTGGTAATACTTCTACGAAAGCACCGAATGCCATCAAGCGAGTTACTTTACCAAGGTAAACTTCACCTACTTCAACTTCTTTAGTAAGGTTTTCGATGATTTGTTGTGCTTTTGCAGCACCTTCTTGGTCTACAGAAGCGATGAATACTGTACCATCATCTTCGATGTCGATTTTTGCACCTGTTTCGTCGATGATGCTTCGGATAACCTTACCGCCTGTACCGATTACGTCACGGATTTTGTCTGGATCAATTTTCATTGTAATGATGCGTGGCGCATATTGAGACATTTGTTTACGAGGTTCAGCAATTGTATCTAGCATAATGCCCATGATGTGCATACGGCCTTTATGAGCTTGTTCTAATGCTTCGTGAAGGATTTCACGGGATAAGCCAGAAATTTTAATATCCATTTGGATAGCAGTTACACCCTTAGCTGTACCAGCAACCTTGAAGTCCATATCGCCAAGAGCATCTTCCATACCTTGGATATCTGTTAAGATTGTGTAATGTTCACCTTGCGTTACAAGACCCATTGCGATACCAGCTACAGGAGCTTTAATAGGCACACCAGCATCCATCAGGGACAATGTAGAACCACATACGGAAGCCATGGAGCTAGAACCATTGGATTCTAATACTTCAGAAACCAAACGCAATGCATATGGGAATTCTTCTTCGCTAGGAATTACAGGTACCAATGCACGTTCAGCTAAAGCACCATGACCAATTTCACGACGGCCAGGACCACGAGAGGAACGAGTTTCCCCTACGGAGAAGGATGGGAAATTATAGTGGTGAATATAGCGTTTTTCTGTTTCCAAACCAATGCCATCGATAGTTTGTTTTTCAGACAATGGCGCTACAGTAGCTACGTTCAATACTTGAGTTTGACCACGTGTGAATAGTCCAGAACCATGTGTACGAGGCAATACGCCTGTACGACAAGAGATTGGACGAACTTCATCAAGTTTACGGCCATCTGGACGGATTTTTTCAACAGTGATCATATGACGAACGATTTCTTTCGTCATCGCATCGAATGCTTTATTTACATCAGCTAAGTTATCTGGGTAGATGTCTGCGAAATGTGCTAATACGTCTTCACGTACTTCTGTTTCTTGTGCATCGCGTTGTTGTTTATCTGCACAACGAACGGCTGCGTCAAGTTTATCGTGACCATATGCGCGAACTGCATCAGCGATTTCAGCAGGTACGTCTTTGCTTTCAAATACGCGTTTTTCCTTGCCTACTTTAGCTTTTACTTCTTCTTGGAATGCAACGATTTTCTTAATTTCTTCGTGAGCAGTCATGATAACTTCAAGAATAGTTTCTTCTGGAACCTCTTGCGCACCACCTTCAACCATGAGGATAGCGTCTTTTGTACCAGCTACTACGATGTTTAGGTCAGTTTCTTCTAATTGTGCTTTTGTTGGGTTTACAACAAATTCACCATTTACACGACCCATACGAACGCCTGCAATAGGACCAGCCCATGGAATATCGGAAATAGATAATGCTGCAGATGCACCAATCATACCGCAGATGGCAGGATCACAATCTTGATCTACAGACATAACTGTTGCTACTACGTGTACTTCATTACGTACACCTTTATCAAATAATGGACGAATAGGACGGTCAATCAAACGGCTATTCAAGATGGCAGATTCAGGTGGACGTGCTTCACGTTTAATAAAGCCACCTGGCAAACGACCAATAGCATACATTTTTTCTTCATAATCTACTGTAAGTGGGAAGAAATCGATATCCTTCGCCTCTTTAGAACCTGTAGCGGTAACGAGTACGCGTGTATCGCCATAACCAACCATTACGGCACCGCCAGCTTGTTTTGCAAGTTCCCCAGTCTCGATCGTAAGTGTACGACCAGCTAGGTCCATTTGGAATTGTTCCATTCCTATTCCTCCTAAAAATCTTCTTATACGTATACCTTATTATTATATATCATCTATTAAAAATAAGCTATTTTTTCACTTTATTAAAAGCAATTATCATAATAAAAAGGACAGAGTAGCCGCTCTGTCCTTTTTTCTGTGTTTCCACAATAGATTATCGGCAGTTGTTTCCCTTTGCCTAAATTCATTATAACACAAGGAAATAAAATAAAAAAGCCGTCCAAACGGACGGCTAATTGTATTATTTACGAAGACCAAGGCGTTCAATAAGAGAACGGTAACGTTCGATATCTTTACGACGAAGGTAGTCAAGCATGTTACGGCGTTGACCAACCAATTTCAACAAACCACGACGGGAATGATGGTCTTTTTTGTGTTCTTTCAAGTGTTCAGTTAAGTATGTGATGCGGCTTGTCAAAATCGCAACTTGTACTTCTGGAGAACCAGTGTCACCTTCATGAGTAGCGTATTCTTTAATTACTGCTAATTTAGCTTCTGTAGTTAACATTAATGTTACCTCCTAAAAAATAAATAATCCCGATAAGCTTAAGTAACCGTTGGAGATTCGAATACTTCGCTTACGATATGTCTTATGACTTAGTTAAGTATACAGTATAATCCCCGTAGTGTAAAGGTTTTCATGAAAAAAGAGAGGATATTATCCCCTCTTTTTGTAGACTTTGTATAATTCGATTACTTATTTGGAACCAAGCATCATACGGTCACTTAACGCACCTTCACCAGCTACTTCAAATTTTTGTAACAAATCAGCAACTGTTAATTTTTTCTTTTCTTCCCCTTTTACATCATAGATAATACGACCAGCGTCCATCATGATAAGACGATTACCAAAGCGCAATGCGTCGCGCATGTTGTGCGTAATCATAAGGGTTGTTAAGTTATGTTCAGCAACGAGCTTATCTGTCAATTGCAATACATTTTCTGCCGTCTTAGGATCAAGAGCTGCTGTATGTTCGTCTAACAATAAAAGCTCTGGACGAAGCATAGTAGCCATCAATAATGTGATAGATTGACGTTGACCACCAGATAATAGACCCATCCGTGCAGATAAGCGATCTTCAAGGCCTAAACCTAATAGTGCAAGGCGTTCTTTAAAGAATGCTTGTTCGCTATCTTTGAAAGCCCATTTAAGGCCTAAGTTTTTACCACGGCGCATAGCAAGGATCAAATTTTCTTCGATTTGCATGTTGCCTGCTGTACCCACCATAGGGTCTTGGAATACGCGGCCAATGTATTTAGCACGTTTGTATTCTGGCATTTTTGTTACATCAATATTATTGATGGTAATGCTACCTTCATCGACAGGAAATACACCTGCGATGGAGTTTAGCAATGTACTTTTACCAGCACCATTACCACCGATTACGGTACAGAAATCGCCTTCTTCTAAACGAAGATCGATACCTTGTAGTGCAGTTTTTTCATTAATTGTGCCCTTAAAGAAGGTCTTTACCATATTTTTTACTTCTAACATAGTGTCCTCCTTAGCGAGCTAACCATTTGGCTTTCAAAGTAGGCAATGAAAGCGCGATGGCAACGAGAATTGCAGTGAATAATTTCAAATCGTTTGGTGGCATACCCATATAGAGTACAGCAGCGATAACGATACGATATACGATGGAACCGAGTACTACGGCAACGAGGCTACGTACGAAGGATTTCGTACCGAACACAACCTCACCGATGATAACGGATGCCAAGCCAATTACGATGGTACCGATACCCATACCTACGTCGGCAAAGCCTTGGAATTGACCGATAAGCGCACCGGACATACCAACGAAGCCGTTGGAAATCAATAGGCCAAGAACGATCATATTATCTGTGTTCACACCTTGAGCGCGAATCATTTGAGGGTTAACACCTGTTGCACGTAATGCGGTACCAATTTCAGTACCGAAGAACCAAAATAGTAATAAGCATACTGCAACAGCTACAATAACACCTACAATAGCGGCAGACCACATATTTGGTGTGTGAAGTACGCTACCAAGAATTGTATAAATTGTATCCATGCGAAGTAAGGATACGTTCGCTTTCCCCATGATATGAAGGTTAATGGAGTACAAAGCAATCATTGTTAAGATACCAGCTAACAATGCAGGAATCTTTAATTTTGTATGAATCCAACCTGTTACGGCACCGGCAGCCATGCCACCTACGCCAGCAATCAAGATAGAAAGAATTGGGTTCATACCAGTTGTAATCAAGATGGCGGAAATGGCCGCCCCCATTGGGAATGTCCCTTCAACAGTCAAGTCGGCCACATCAAGAACGCGGAAGGTAATGAATACACCGACCGCTAACAAGGACCATAAAAGGCCTGTTGTTATGGTGCCTACCACTAAATCTAACATCAAAATCTCCTCTTTTATTTCATATCTTTACGAAGTGCATCAGGAATTGTGATACCTAATTTTTTAGCACGTTCTTCGTTGACAGTCAATTTAATATCCTTTTGTGTTTCGATGGCCATATCGCTAACTTTTGCTTCGCCAGAAAGAACTTTAGCTGCCATCAAACCTGTTTGATAACCCAATTTATAGTAATCTACAGAATATGTTGCTACGCCACCAGTCATTGTCATACCTTCATCAGCTGCAAATACTGGAATTTTAGCAGCATCTGTAATTTGTGCTAAGTTAGCCATAGCAGATGCTAATACATTATCTGTTGGTGTATAAATAGCTTGTACATCTTGATTTACAAGATTTGTTGCTGCTTGTTGAATATCGTTTACGTTGGAAACCGTAGCCTCTACAACTGTGATACCTTTTGTAGCAGCATAGGCTTTCATTTTTTCAACTTGTAATTGGGAATTAATTTCAGAGGATGTATAAATCGCACCAATACGTTTAACATTTGGAACTAAAGCGATGATAAGATCTACCTCTTTTTCAACAGGTGTCATATCAGAAGTACCAGTTACGTTGCCACCTGGGTGTTCGTTAGATTGAACAAGTTTAGCTGTCACATAATCTGTAATAGCTGTCCCCATAATTGGTATATCATGAGATGCATTTGCCATCGTTTGAGCCGCTGGTGTTGCGATTGCTAATACTAAATCCTTTTTATCAGATACGAAACGTTGTGCAATACTATTCAAATTAGATTGATCAGCTTGTGCATTTTGTTGGTCGATTTTAATGTTTTCCCCATCTTTAAAACCTTTAGATGCAAGACCATCTACAAAGCCTTTATTAGCAGCATCAAGGGATGGATGTTCTACTAATTGAATAACGCCAATTTTCTTTTGGTCACTAGTAGTAGTATTGGAACCACAACCAGCTACCATTGCCATAACAGTGATGGCACTAAGTGCCACTGCAATACCTTTTTTCCAGTTCATGTGTAACTCCTTACCAGTTAAGTACTAAATCATAGTTGCTTTGTTCATCAAATCCTCTGGTAAGGTGATGCCCAATTTTTGTAATTTATCTTTATTTACAACTAATTTGAATTCTTTTTGCATTTCAATCGGCATATCTTCGACTTTAGCTTCACCAGTTAAAACCTTAGCCGCCATCAAGCCAGTTTGGTAACCAAGTTTGTAGTAGTCTACAGATAAGGACATAACCGCACCGCCTTTTACGTGGTTATCTTCACCGCCGAATACAGGAATTTTCGCAGGGTCGGTAATCGCTACAAGATTGCTCATAGCAGATGCCACCACATTATCTGTTGGTACATAAATGGCATCAACACGTTGAGATACAAGGTTTTGTGCCGCTTGTTGAATATCGTTTACATTGAAAACAGTAACCTCTTCAACCTTAATGCCCTTTGTCGCTGCGTAAGCTTTCATCTTTTCAACTTGAATTTGAGAATTTACCTCGCTAGAACTATAAATCGTACCAATTGTTTTAGCATTTGGCAATACTTTTAAAATCAAATCTACTTGTTGTTCTACAGGGTTCATATCAGATGTACCAGATACATTTCCACCTGGATGTTCATTAGATTTAACAAGTTTAGCAGCTTCGTAATCAGTAATAGCTGTACCCAAGATTGGAATATCATGAGTTGCATTTGCCATGGATTGAGCTGCTGGCGTAGCAATTGCTAAAATCAAATTTTTACGATCAGATACAAAACGCTGTGCAATACTATTCAAATTAGATTGGTCAGCTTGTGCATTTTGTTGATCAAAGGTAATTTTATCAGATAAGCCCTTTTCCTTAAGAGCATCAACAAAACCTTTATTTGCCGCATCTAGTGCTGGATGTTCTACGAGTTGTACAACACCAACCTTATATTCTCCATTAGATGTAGTTTCATTTGTGCCACAGCCTGTGAAAGCCATCAATGCTGCCGCCGTGAGCGCGAGGGCAATGCCTTTTTTCAAGTTCATTGGGTCTTCCTTCCTATATTCGAAATAATAATACTTCTATTATAAACAACTTTGAGCACTACATCAATGTATCAGACTAAAGTATTTTACATTTGTCCTTATGTAGAGCACAAAATATATAGAAGCTTTATCATTTATCAAGTGAAGCTAACATATCTTCAGTTAATTCATTGGCCGCTAGAATGTATTCTTTGAGCGTCCCCTTATCGAGGGCCACCTTCATAACAGGTACTTCAAATGGGTCCAAAATGACACACATTAAAATTTCACCTGTTACATAATACCCAACTACAGCTTCCCCTTCATCTTCATCCAAGGTTTCCCGTTTTACGGTCACACAGTATGGTTTCATGACCTCCATAGCAGCCTTAGCCACCTCTTCACGCGTAGCGATATACTCTTTTGCCTTTGTTTCAGGAATATCAAAGATATCGACCTTTACAGTCTTAACCTCTGTTGCCTCTCCTTTAGCCGCCTCGATAGCAGCGCCTAATTCCGTTTGTTTCATCCTATACCTCACATAACATGGACTTTCACCAATGGTGAAAGCCCTATAATACTAGATTGTTTCGTCAGCTGCATTCAAAAATGCTACATAACAACGTTTAGCTTCGTAAATATCGGCCTTAGATGTTACCTCCCATGGTGCATGCATGCTGAGGACTGCAACACCACAGTCGATTACATTCATACCATATAGCGCCATGATGTACGCAATGGTACCACCACCGCCAAGGTCAACCTTGCCAAGTTCAGCCGTTTGGTATGTTACGTTATTAGATTCCATTACACGGCGGATAAAGCCCATGTATTCCGCATTGGCATCGTTGGAACCGGATTTACCACGAGAACCGGTAAATTTATTAAATACGACGCCCATACCGAGGTAAGAAGCGTTTTTCTTTTCAAAAGCAGATGCATACAATGGATCATATCCAGCGCTAACATCAGAGGATAGCATACGAGAATTTTCCAATGTACGGCGCACATTTACCGAATTAGGTTTCCCCATCAATGTTAAGATTTCTGCTACCGCATTTTCAAAGAAGCGAGATTGCATGCCTGTAGCACCAACGGAACCAATTTCTTCTTTATCTACCAATAAACAACAAGTCGTACGTTTTACCTTATCAACTTCGAGCATAGCCACCAAGGATGTATAAGCACAGACACGGTCATCTTGGCCGTATGCTAATACCATGGAGCGATCAAAGCCCATATCGCGCGCCTTACCAGCTGGTACAATTTCAAGTTCAGCAGATAATAAATCGCGTTCTACAAATCCATATTCTTTTTCAAGAAGGTTATTAATAAATTTAGTAACCCCTTCTTTTTCTTCATCTTTAACAGGACGACTACCGATGAGAAGATCAAGAGCCTCACCTTCAATCACCTTGGCTGCATTCTTTTGCATTTGTTCTTGTCCTAAGTGAGGCAATAAATCTGTAATGCAGAATACAGGATCAGACTCTTTATCACCAATATTAATGTTGATGCGTGTACCATCTGTTTTTACTACAACCCCATGAATGGCAAGCGGCATAGCTACCCAATGGTATTTTTTTATACCGCCATAGTAGTGTGTATCCCAAAACACCAAATTGCTATCTTCATATTGAGGGTTTTGTTTTACGTCAATACGCGGAGAATCGATATGAGCACCAAGGATATTCATACCGAGGTCTAAATCATCGGTACCGATATTAAATAGCGCAATAGATTTATCCATATGAGTATAGTAAATCTTATCGCCCGCTTTAATTGGCGTGTTAGATTTAATCAAGTCTTTTAAATCAACATAGCCAGCTTTTTTGGCAGCTTCTACAGATTGAATAACACATTCGCGTTCTGTTTTACCATTATCCAAAAATTGACGATACGAGTCACCTAATGACATCACGTCTTGTAATGTTTGTTCGTCATAATTATGCCAAGCATATTTACGTTCCATAATTTTATTCCTTTCTATATAAGCATACAGTACAATATATCGTATGTTATGCTTTTGATTTTTCTAATAATTCTTTTTGACGGCGCTCATAGTAAAGCCGCTCTTTCTCTCGGTTAATTTCTGATTTTTCTCTATATAGTTTATCGATTTCATCAGTACTATGACTCAATACCTTTGTTACATAAAACTTGGTAATTCCCGACTTAATCGTATATTTTCCTACCTTTAACTGAATGGCAAATGCTCCGTGTTTCGGACAAACGCCTATAGATAAATGCTTATCTCCTTGTATCCGCTCAGGACGTGTTGTTTCCAACCGGCTTTGGCAATAGGGACAAAAGGATAGTCGCACCCGTCTATCATATACGATACGTTTCTTTTCTTGAAAGTTATCGTACATAAAGAAGGTCAAACCCGGTGGGTATAAAAATGGATTTGGCGCCTCTTTCCGTATGGAATCATAATGCAATAATGCTGTTGGCAAATCTAGCTTTTGGCAGATATGTGCCGTAAATATAGCATCGTGAAGTGCATTATGAGCAGATAATTCTTCAGATGATATATGTAAATCCTCCATAGCATGAGCTACGGAGTACTGTTGTGTCGTGCCATATCGTTGATAGCTGTATAGCATCTGTGCATCCGCCCAAGAATCATAGTCGATACTCTTTAATTTATGGAGCAATAAATTTTCTCTCAATATAAGAATATCGTCAGCGCCCCAAGATAGGAGCATATAATCCTTACCACACCATTGTTGAAAATGACTGTAGGCCGCCCTAAATGGGACACCACGATTCAAATCTTGATTGGTGATTCCTGTAAGGGCCTTTACATGCTTATGCATATGTGGTAAATATTTAGGTTTTACATACATTGTGAACGAATCCACAATCTCTAAATTCTCATTGAGCTTAATAGCTCCGATTTGAATGATTTCACCGGTTAACGGCATCCGTGCTCGCTTCATAAAGCTAATGTCGTTGCTATATGGTTGATTCCACTCTAAATCAAAAATAATATAATCCATAACTTACGATTCCTGCAGTAATGTTTCAGCTGCCTTAATCACTTGTTCTTCGGTAATAACAGAAATACCTTTATACTTGCCTTCTTTAATAACCTGTTTCATGCTTTTACCAATTTCATAATGGTCCATCGA
>OKVL01000337.1_pt1 | contig 30946 bp, 31 predicted proteins | sample 1606791 | NCBI WGS metagenome assembly OKVL01 (sample SAMN03281006, study PRJEB24777) | human gut metagenome | isolation source: fecal sample PR165 from 1 month old male Malay infant, vaginally delivered...
ACGGAGATTGCCCAGAAACTGAAAGAAAGCAATGAGCCGATCCTTTATCTGGCGGAGCGTTACGGATTTGAATCGCAGCAAACCCTGACGCGTACGTTCAAGAACTATTTTGACGTGCCGCCTCATAAGTACCGAATCACCAGCGTGCCGGGCGAATCCCGATACCTGTATCCGTTAAAACACTGTAGTTAATCATCGCCTGTCACAGACGTAACCGAGGAAATCATGAAAGTTATCGCCTCCGCCGCCCTCGCCTTGCTGGTGCTGTTCTCCAGCCAGACCTTCGCGGAGCAAACCCCTCGTGCAACGCAGCAAAATAATCCTGATACGATGATTTTGCCGTCCGCACATGACCAGTCGCCCTATGATTTCAACCACATGGGTGCTGGTAGCGACAAATCCGACGAATTAGGCGTGCCTTATTATAATCAGCACGGCTTCTGATTCGTTTTTGCCCCGCAGACGCGGGGCTTTTTTATGCCTTTTCGCTTACCCGCGTCGTCCGACGAACCCGCAGACCAAACACGTTAATGTACAGCCCGGCCATGATCAGCACGGCACCCAACAGCTGCAGCGCGCTTAGCGTTTCATCCAGCAATATCGCCGCACTGGCAAGCCCTACCACCGGCACCAGCAGAGATAACGGCGCAACGCGCCAGGTCTCATAACGCCCCAGCAGCGATCCCCAGATCCCGTAGCCCACAATGGTGGCGACAAAGGCCAGATAGACGAGAGACAGGATCGTGGTCATATCGATGTCGACCAGACTGTTCAGCATCACCGCCGGACCGTCCAGAATACTCGACGCCAGCAGAAACGGGATAACCGGGATCAGTGCGCTCCACACCACCAGCGACATCACCGCCGGGCGCGCCTCGTGCTGCATGATCAGCTTGTTGAAGATATTTCCGCAGGCCCAGCTCAGCCCCGCCGCCAGCGTCAGCATAAACCCGAGCAGCGCCACGTGCTGACCATTCAGGCTGGCCTCGATCAGCACCAGTACGCCAAACACCGCCAGCGTGATCCCCGCCAGCTGTTTGCCCTGCAGGCGCTCGCCAAACACAAACGCCCCGAGAATAATGGTAAAGAACGCCTGCGCCTGTAACACCAGCGAGGCCAGACCGGCCGGCATACCGAACTTGATGGCGCAAAAGAGAAACGCGAACTGGCCAAAGCTGATGGTCAGACCGTAGCCCAGCAGCAGTTTAAAGGGGATCTTTGGACGCGCCACAAAGAAGATGGCCGGGAAAGCGACCAGCATAAAACGTAAGCCGGCCAGCATCAGCGGCGGCATATTGTGCAGCCCCAGCTTAATGACCACAAAATTGAGCCCCCATACTACGACTACCAGCAGTGCCAGCAGCCCGTCTTTCCGCGTCATATCCTGCCCCTGAATTATTAATAATTTGTTAACACTTCAAGGTAACAGAAAAAAGTGCGTCACGAGAAGATCATTATTTCTGGCAGGCAGCTGAAGCACTTAGGGATAAATCGGGTGCTATACAAGCCCCTTATGTCATGGTAATCCTGTTAACACACATCGAATAAAAGCATAAGCATCTGTCGGGCAGGAATATGAAACCATCTCTCAGGCGCTCAACCGCAGCGCTGTTGGCATCGTCATTGTTGTTAACCATCGGTAGAGGGGCAACGCTGCCGTTCATGACCATCTATCTCACGCGCGTCTACAGCATGAGCGTCGAGAATATTGGTTATGCCCTGACCGTGGCGCTGACCATTGGCGTGGTGTTCAGCCTGGGATTTGGCATTATGGCCGATAAGTTTGATAAAAAACGCTACATGCTGATCGCGATTGTGGCGTTTATCGCCGGATTTGTGGCGATCCCGCTGGTCAATAACGTCACGCTGGTGGTGCTGTTTTTTGCGCTGATCAACTGCGCCTACTCCGTCTTTTCGACGGTGCTGAAAGCCTGGTTCTCCGACGTGCTCACCTCCAGCCAGAAGGCGCGGGTCTTCTCGCTGAACTACAGCTTCCTGAACATTGGCTGGACGGTCGGCCCGCCGATTGGCACCCTGCTGGTGATGTACAGCCTGCAGCTGCCGTTCTGGCTGGCAGCCTTCTGTGCCGCCCTGCCGCTGGGCTTTATCCACTTCTTTGTGCAGAAAAGCGTGGCGTTAGATACCGCCGAGGAGAAGACGCCGTGGCAGCCGTCGGTCTTGCTGAAAGACCGCGCGCTGTTCTGGTACACGCTCTCTGGCCTGCTGGCGTCGTACGTGGGCGGGTCGTTCGCGAGCTGTATTTCGCAATACGTTCTGGCCGCACATGCGGACAGTGATTTCGCCGAAAAGGTGGTCGCCGTGGTGCTGCCCGTCAACGCCGCCGTGGTGGTAACGCTGCAATATGCGCTGGGCCGAAAGATCTCAGCCAGCAATATCCGCCCGCTGATGTCCCTCGCCACCCTGTTTTTTATCGTGGGGCTGGGCGGCTTTATGCTCTCCGGGGAAAACCTGGTTTACTGGGGCATCGCTGCCGCCATCTTTACGCTGGGTGAGATTATCTATGCCCCGGGTGAATACATGCTGATTGACAACATTGCGCCACCGGGAATGAAGGCGAGCTATTTCTCCGCGCAGGCGCTGGGCTGGCTCGGCGCGGCGTCAAACCCGATGATCACCGGTATCATCCTGACCAACCTGCCGCACTGGTCGCTGTTTGTGATTATGATGGCCGCGATTATTGTGGCGTGGCTGATGATTTTGCGCGGGATGAGCGTGAAGGCATGGTGCGAGTCACCCAAAGCGGCGTAGCAAATGTAGGCCGGGCAAGGCGAAGCCGCCGCCCGGCAATAAAGCATCAATGGTGCAACATCTCCTCCACCACCTGCTCTTTATACATCTCGTTCGGGTAATAGGTCGGCCAGTTGTCCATCTCTTTCAGCAGCGCCTCGTGGGAGGTATTGCCCATGAAAATATGGAAGTGCGAAGAGGCCTTCGGTCCAATGTTATGGTCGCTGAACTGCACGAACTTCGGCGCCTTGCTGCCGGCATCCTTGCACTCAAAGAGATAGCGCACGCCTTTCTTGCCCGATGCGTAGGTCAGAATTTTGTAGCCGCTGTAGTCATACTGACAGCTGCTGACCGCCTTGCCTCTGTGGAATTCCATCACGTTATTTTCAATGCCGATGGCATCCACGTCCGTGGCATATCCCGTGCGGTAGTAGGCTTTCACCTCGTCAAAGGTTTTGCTTTTATCCTTCTGCGCTTTCTGCTTAAAGACCGGATCCAGCGAACCATCGAGCAGGAACGGATAGACCGACTGCCAGGTGCCGTCCCAGTCAGACAGCGCTCTGTCCTTCACGTCTTTATCCTCAAACACGCCGTTCGCCGCTTTCTGTTCTGCTTCGGTCATCTGGTGGCCGTGCGAGTGAGCAAACAGCTGGCCGCTGACCAGCAGCGCCCCCAGAGTCATGGCAAATTTCCCAATATGTGCAGCCAAAGTAACGCCCTCATTCCGTTTTATAAGAATGAAGATGTTATATTATAACATTTCAGATCGCAACCAGGCCGCGAACGCCCTCCTGCTCCATGTTTTCACCCCGCCCGCGCTGAATAATGGTGCCGCGGGACATCAGCAAATAGCTGTCGGCCAGCTCGGCGGCAAAGTCGTAAAACTGCTCAACAAGCAGGATCGCCATGTCGCCTCTGTTTGCCAGGGTGCGGATCACGTGGCCGATCTCTTTAATGACGGAAGGCTGTATGCCTTCGGTCGGTTCATCCAGGATAAGCAGCCGCGGACGACTCGCCAGCGCGCGACCAATCGCAAGCTGCTGCTGCTGCCCACCCGAGAGATCGCCCCCGCGACGGTGCTTCATCTCTTTGAGCACCGGGAACAGCTGCCAGATCTCCTCCGGCACCTGCTTCGCCTCGCGGGCGGAAAACCGCGATAGCCCCAGCAGGAGATTCTCCTCCACGGTCAGGCGCGGAAAAATCTCGCGTCCCTGCGGGACATACGCCACGCCAGACTGCACCCGCTGGTGCGGTTTGCTGTGGGTAATCGTTTTCCCCTGCCAGATGACCTCCCCGGTTTTCGCCGGGATCAGCCCCATCAGACACTTCAGCAGCGTGGTTTTCCCCACGCCGTTGCGCCCCAGCAGGCAGGTGACTTCGCCGGTGACGGCCTCAAAGCTCACGCCGCGCAGGATATGGCTGCCGCCGTAATACTGATTCAGTTCGTTGACCTGTAGCATTCCCTCTCCTTAACGTCCCAGATAGACCTCAATCACCTGCTCGTTGGCCTGCACCTCGCTAAGCGACCCTTCCGCCAGCACCCGCCCCTGATGCAGCACGGTCACATGGTCGGCAATCGTTTCAACAAAGCCCATATCGTGCTCCACCACCATCAGGGAGTGTTTGCCCGCCAGCGTTCTGAACAGCTCTGCGGTGTATTCCGTTTCCGCGTCGGTCATTCCGGCGGCGGGTTCATCCAGCAGCAGCAGATGCGGGTCCTGCACCAGCAGCATGCCGATCTCCAGGAACTGTTTCTGCCCGTGGGAAAGCAGCCCGGCCCGTCGGTCGCGCTCCGCGCTAAGGCGCAGCAAAACCAGCATCTCGTCAATGCGGTCACGCTGCTCGCCGTTGAGTTTTGCCCGCAGGCTCGCCCAGACGGACTTATCGGTTTTCATCGCGATCTCAAGGTTTTCCCACACCGTCAGCGCCTCAAAGACCGTGGGTTTCTGGAATTTGCGCCCGATGCCCTGGCGGGCGATGGCCGCAGGCTCCAGCGCGGTCAGGTCGATGGACTGATCGTAAATCGCCCTGCCGCTCTTTGGCCGCGTTTTGCCGGTGATGACGTCCATCAGCGTGGTTTTACCCGCACCGTTGGGGCCAATCACGCAGCGCAGCTCGCCCACGCCGATATTCAGCGAGAGATCGGTCAGGGCCTGAAAACCATCAAAATTGACGTTAATGGATTCAAGCTGAAGCACCGGGTCAGTCTGGTCCCGGTAGCGATCGCCGGGCAGCTGGCGGGTAAATAATCCTTCCGTTGGCTGCATTATTTCTCTCCCTTACGCAACAGACCGTAGACGCCGCGCGGCAAGAACAGCGTGACGGCGATAAAAATCAGCCCCAGAAACAGCTGCCAGTACTCCGGCATCGCGACGGTGAAGAAACTTTTCGCCCCGTTCACCAGCGCCGCGCCAATCACCGGCCCCACCAGCGTGCCGCGCCCGCCCAACGCCACCCAGATGGCGGCCTCTATCGAGTTCGTTGGTGACATTTCACCGGGGTTGATAATGCCCACCTGCGGCACGTACAGCGCCCCCGCCAGACCGCACAGCACGGCAGAGAGCGTCCATACCAGCAGCTTGAAGCCGCGCGGATCGTAGCCGCAAAAGGTCAGGCGGTTTTCGGCGTCGCGCACGGCGGTCAGGATGCGGCCAAACTTGCTCTTCGCCAGCGCAAACCCGGTGCCCAGGGCCAGAAGCAGCAACAGCACGGTCGCCAGGAACAGCGCGATGCGGGTGGTCGTTTCCGTTACCGAAAACCCGAGCAGCGTGGTAAAACCGGTAAAGCCGTTATTGCCGCCAAAGCCGGTTTCGTTGCGAAAGAACAGCAGCATCCCGGCATAGGTCAGCGCCTGGGTCATAATCGAGAAATAGACCCCTTTGATCTTCGAGCGGAAGGCAAACCAGCCGAATACCAGCGCCAGCAGCCCCGGCACCAGCACAATCAGCACCAGCGCCCAGGCAAAGTGCTGCGTGCCCCACCAGAACCAGGGCAGCTCACTCCAGGAGAGAAACGACATAAACGCGGGCAGACCGTCACCTGCCGCCTGGCGCATCAGGTACATGCCCATCGCATAGCCGCCCAGGGCGAAGAAGAGGCCGTGCCCAAGGGACAGCATACCGGCGTATCCCCACACCAGATCCAGCGCCACCGCCACGATGGCATAGCAGAGGATCTTGCCAATCAGCGTCAGCATCCAGGTCGACAGCGCCAGCGGATGCGTCGCAGGCAGTAAGGCGAAAAACGGCAGTATCAGCAGGCACATCACCAGCAGGCTGCCGGCAATCTGCGTTGTGCGTGGCGCTTTGCGCGCCAGCGTTAAGGTCAGCGGCTGGCTCATCAGTCAATCACCCTCCCTTTCAGCGCAAACAACCCCTGCGGGCGTTTCTGAATAAACAGCACGATCGCCACCAGAATCACGATCTTGCCCAGAACCGCCCCCATCTGGGGTTCAAGGATTTTATTAAAGATCCCCAGCCCAAACGCCGCGGCCACGCTGCCTGCCAGCTGGCCTACGCCTCCGAGCACCACCACAAGGAAGGAGTCGATGATATAGCCCTGGCCCAGTTCAGGCCCGACGTTACCGAGCTGCGATAGCGCCACGCCTCCTAACCCCGCAATCCCGGAGCCAAGCCCGAACGCCAGCATATCGACGCGCCCTGTCGGTACCCCGCAGCAGGCGGCCATGCTGCGGTTTTGCGTCACCGCCCGCACGTTAAGCCCCAGACGGGTTTTATTCAGAATGAGCCAGGTGAAGAACAGCACCAGCAGCACGAAGCCCAGCACCACGATGCGGTTCCACGGCAGCGTCAGGTTGGCAAAAACCTGCACCCCGCCGGAGAGCCATGCCGGATTCGCCACCTCGAGGTTCTGGGCGCCAAAGGTCATGCGCACCAGCTGGATAAGCATCAGGCTGATGCCCCACGTCGCCAGCAGCGTTTCCAGCGGACGACCGTACAGATGACGGATCACCGTGCGCTCCAGCGCCATTCCAATGCCCGCCGTCAGGCAGAACGCGACCGGCAAGGCGATAACGGGATAGAGCGCCAGCCACTGGGGCGCAAGCCCGGCCATCGCCTGCTGCACCATCCAGGTCGCATATGCCCCCAGCATCAGCATCTCGCCGTGAGCCATATTAATCACTCCCAGCAGGCCGTAGGTGATAGCCAGCCCCAGCGCGGCCAGCAGCAGCACCGACCCGAGGGACAGCCCCATAAACGCCTGGCCCAGCAGGTCGCCCCACATCAGGCGGTGCTGGATCTGGCTAAGACTCTCTTCTGCGGCCGCGCGCACCGCGCTATCCGGCTCCGTCTGTGGCAGGGTAAACGGGGTAAGCCTGGACTGCACGTCCGGATCGTCTGACTGGCCTAACAATTCGACGGCCTTGCGGCGCACTTCCGGCTGCGGGCTGGCCAGCTGGAGATTCGCGACCGCCAGCAGCAGCGCCTGACGCGCCACGGCGTCCGTCTCATCGTTCACACGCTTTTCCAGAAAAGCGAGCATCCCGGGCTGGGCATCGCGCTGCAGCTGACGCGCCGCCGCCCGTCTTTCGGTGACACTGTCACTCACCAGCTGATGCGTGGCGATAGCGGTTGCAGCCAGCACGCGCAGCCGGTTCGTCAGGCGCACGGCTTTGGTTAGGCCCTCTGCCGTCTGACTCTCCCCCAGCGGGATGACGTTGCCATCGCGTTGTGCAAAGGCGTGCTTTTGCGTATCGACGTAGAGATTTTCCTTTTGTAGCGCCTCAAGGAGCGGCAGTCTTGACGCATCCGGCGCAGCGGCCCACTGCGTCAACAAATCCGCCTGCTGGCTGCGGCTGGCGGCAACAAAACGATCGGCATCCGATGCCTGCACCATCCCTGGCAGCAGTCCGGAAAGCCATACAAGAGCGATGAACATGCGCATGGCGTTCATGACGTTTCTCCCTGCGGTGATGGCTTAGTTGCTGGCGGTTTTCATCGGCTGGTCGGGCTTTTTGTCATTCCCGGCGATGAACGGGCTCCACGGCTGGGCGCGTACCGGCTGTTCGGTCTGCCACACCACGTTGAACTGGCCGTTGCCTTCGATTTCACCGATCATGACCGGCTTGTGCAGATGATGGTTGGTGGCATCCATGGTGAGCGTAAAGCCTGACGGCGCCTTAAAAGTCTGACCGGCCATTGCCGCACGCACTTTCTCCACATCGGTAGTACCGGCTTTTTCCACCGCCTGCGCCCACATATGAATCCCCACGTAGGTCGCCTCCATCGGGTCGTTGGTCACCACGGTATCGGCGTTCGGCAGCTTGTGCGCCTTCGCATAGGCTTTGTAATCCGCCACGAACGCTTGGTTAGTCGGGTTATCGACGGACTCAAAGTAGTTCCAGGCCGCCAGGTTACCCACCAGCGGTTTGGTGTCGATCCCGCGCAGCTCTTCTTCACCCACGGAGAACGCCACCACCGGCACGTCCGTCGCCTTCAGCCCCTGGTTAGCCAGCTCTTTGTAGAACGGCACGTTGGAGTCGCCGTTGATGGTCGACACCACGGCAGTTTTGCCGCCCGCGGAGAATTTCTTGATGTTGGCAACGATGGTCTGGTAGTCGCTATGACCAAACGGGGTGTAAACCTCTTCGATGTCCTTATCCTCCACCCCTTTCGAATGCAGGAACGCGCGCAGGATCTTGTTGGTGGTGCGCGGGTAAACGTAATCGGTGCCCAGCAGGAAGAAGCGTTTCGCCGCGCCGCCGTCTTCGCTCATCAGGTATTCCACCGCCGGGATGGCCTGCTGGTTCGGCGCCGCGCCGGTATAGAAGACGTTTGGCGACATCTCTTCGCCCTCATACTGCACCGGATAGAACAGCAGGCCGTTCAGCTCCTCGAAAACCGGCAGTACGGATTTGCGCGACACCGACGTCCAGCAGCCGAATACCACAGCCACTTTATCCTGGCTCAGCAGCTGACGGGCCTTCTCGGCAAACAGCGGCCAGTTTGAGGCCGGATCCACCACCACCGGCTCCAGTTTCTTGCCCAGCACGCCGCCTTTGGCGTTGATCTCATCGATGGTCATCAGCGCGACGTCTTTCAGCGGGGTTTCAGAGATGGCCATGGTGCCGGACAGCGAATGCATGATCCCCACCTTGATGGTATCGGCCGCCTGCGCGCCAAAACTCATCCCCATCGCCACGACGGACGCGGATAACGCAAAAGCTTTTAATAAGGTACGACGCTGCATATTTTCACTCCTGAAAAAGAACGCTGTGCAAAAACGTCCGTTACGGCATGGACGCGGAAAAAAATGTGTCAGCGAAGCAGGAGCAAAAAGGATGCCAGAATGAACATTGCGCTATGGCGGGAGATTGAACGCGGGATGTAAAGAGAACGACTCAGAATGGCACAGCGCTGCACTTTTATAATGCAGCGCTGGGGCGGTGTTTTTACCAGACTTCACTGGCGATCTGTGTCACCAGACGGACTTTGTCCCACTGCTGAGTTTCACTCAGGCTGTTGCCCTCTTCGGTCGAGGCAAAGCCGCACTGCGGGCTGAGGCAGATCTGCTCTTTGGCCACGTATTTTGCCGCCTCTTCCAGACGGGCTTTAACCCCTTCCGGGTTCTCCAGCTCTCCGTTTTTGGTGGTTATCAGACCCAGCACCACCTGCTGCTTGCCCGGGCGAATAAAGCGCAGTGGCGCAAAATCACCGCTGCGGTCGTTATCATATTCTAGGAAGAAGGCATCTACGTTCACCGTACCGAACAGCACTTCCGCCACCGGCTCGTATCCCCCTTCCGAAATCCAGGTTGAACGGAAGTTGCCGCGGCAGACATGCAGCCCGATGGTCAGATCGTCCGGTTTACCTTCCAGCGCCTTGTTCAGCACGCGGGCGTAGATCTGCGCCAGTTCATCGGCATCATCGCCGCGCTCGCGGATCTGACGACGCTGATCGTCAGAACAGAGGTAGGCCCAGACGGTGTCGTCAAGTTGCAGGTAACGGCAGCCTGCATCATAGAAGGCCCGGATAGCGTCGCGCCAGGTGGTCGCCAGATCGTCAAAATAGACGTTCAGGTCCGGGTAAACCGTCGCGTCGATATCTTTGCGGCCGCCGCGGAAATGAAGCACGCTTGGGCTGGGAATGGTCATCTTCGGCTGCGCATTACCGCTGATGCTTTTCAGATAGCGGAAATCGTCCAGCATCGGATGATCGCCAAAGCCCAGCTTGCCGGTGACGCGCACGCCGTGGGCTTTGGTCTGTACACCGTTGAACTGAATACCCTGCTGCGAATCGTAACGCTCAACCCCCTGCAGGCCATCGAAGAAATCGAAGTGCCACCAGGCACGGCGAAATTCACCGTCGGTCACCACATGCAGACCGCACGCACACTGCTGCTCGACGACGTGGCGAATGGCATCGTCCTCCACCGCGCGAAGCTGTGCAGCATCTATCTCACCGCTGGCGAACTTCAGGCGGGCCTGTTTAATGGCATCTGGACGTAAAAAACTGCCTACTACATCGGCGCGGTATGGGGCGTGCTGTCGTTGCATGGAAATCTCCTCTGTCTGACGGTAATAATTGCCGGCAGTGATAATTCATTATTTGAATCTTTAGACTTCTGGATGTCTAAATGTCCAAAAAAGATGTCATACCTGCTTTATCCCGGCAAACGAGAAAATTTCACGGGTGATGAAAAAAATTCATCTTCACAGCGCGGCAGCGGTTTCGCTGCTGGCAAAGGCGTACTTTTCATCTTCCCAGCCGGTGATCCCGCCGAGCATAATTTTGACCGGCAGCCCAAGACGCGCCAGCTTCAGCGCGGCTCTGTCCGCACCGTTACAGTGTGGTCCGGCGCAGTAGACGACAAACAGCGTGCCTTCAGGCCACTGGGCCATGCGCCCGGCGGTAATCTGACTCCACGGCATGTGCACTGCGCCGGGGACGTGACGGCGGGCAAACTGCTCCGGGCCGCCCACCACATGAAGCAGCACGAAGTCCTGCTCCTGGTTGACGATGGCATGATGCACATCGGCACAATCGGTTTCGACGCTCAGACGGCGCAGAAAATGGGTGACGGCTTCCTGCGGCTCAGCAGCCGGAAATTCAGTAACATAGCTCATGATCCTTCCTCATCTTTGGCGTTTGTGTTAACACTACTCTATCCACAAATTCAGCCGGTGAATGCGCTCACGTATGCCAGAAAACAGCAAAAAGATGACAAACTTAAGACAGCATCCCCGCCCGAAGGTGGTGGTGCTGGCCTATGACGGTCTGTGTACCTTCGAATTCGGCGTGGCGGTGGAGATCTTCGGCCTGCCGCGCCCCGAGCTCGGCGACAACTGGTACCGCTTTGCGGTGGCGAGCGTGGATAGCGGTGAACTGCGGGCGACGGGCGGGATCCGTATCATTACCGATGGCGATCTCTCCCTGCTTGAATCTGCCGATCTGATCGTGGTGCCGGGATGGCGGGGGCTGGAGTCACCAGTTCCGGAGCCGCTCTGCCACGCGTTACGCCAGGCCAGCGCGCGGGGCTGTCAGCTGCTGTCCATCTGTTCCGGCGTGTTTGTGCTGGCCGCGTCAGGGCTGCTGAACGGACGTAAAGCCACAACGCACTGGCGTTATATTGACGCACTTAAAGCCCGTTACCCTGAGATCGAGGTGGTTGAGGATGTGCTCTACCAGGACGAAGGCGATATTCTGACCTCCGCAGGCAGTGCGGCGGGCATCGATCTCTGTCTGCATGTCGTGCGACGGGATTATGGCATGGAAACCGCCAACAGCGTGGCGCGCCGGCTGGTTATTCCGCCACACAGGGATGGTTCACAGCCGCAGCAGCTGAGCCGCCCGGTGGCGCAGCTGCGGGAAAGCCAGCGACTTGGCCAGCTGTTTGACTTTTTGCACCAGCATCTTAATGAAGCGCACAGTGTCGACTCGCTGGCGCGTCGGGTTGGGATGAGCCAGCGCACCTTTCTGCGTCGCTTCGAGGCGGCGACGGGAACCACGCCAGCCCGCTGGTTACTCCATGAGCGCCTGTTGCGGGCGAAAGATTATCTGGAAAGCAGTCGGTTAAGCATCGACAGCATTGCTGAACAGACCGGGTTTGGTCAGGCATCGACGCTGCGTCATCATTTTCGTCAGCAGTTCGCGCTTTCCCCGGCCCAGTATCGCAAACAATTTTCACGTCCGGATGCTGTCCGCTAAAGAGCCAGTCCGGACCTCGGCATTTACGATTAACACGGGAGCACCTTATGGTCACCACCCACGTTTTTATCGCCGTCAGTCTTGATGGTTACATCGCCCGGGAGAATGACGATATTGACTGGCTGTTGCAGCGCGACGATCCGAGCGAAGACCATGGCTATACGGCGTTTATTGCGGACAAAGAGTGGATCGTCATGGGGCGCGGAAGCTATGAGAAGGTGGTGACCTTTGACACCTGGCCGTATGACAGGCCGGTGCTGGTGCTCTCCCGACAGCTGGCCGACACGCCCGTGCCGGAGGCGCTGAAGGGCAAAGTGCAGTTCTCCCGCCGTGCGCCAAAAGAGGTACTGGACGATCTGGCGGCGCAACATGTCCATCGCGTCTATCTTGATGGTGGGCGGGTCATACAGTCGTTCCTGCGCGAAGGGCTGGTGGCCGATATGGTGATTACTACCGTTCCTGTTCTGCTTGGCTCGGGAAAACCGCTGTTTGGCACCCTTCCACGGGATATCGATTTGACACTGGTATCCAGCCGCAGCTTCCCTTCGGGCCTGGTACAGTCGCACTATCGGGTCACGACATAACGCTGGTAGCGCCACTGCTGGCAAAAAAAAACCGCCATTATCTGGCGGTAAATGCTTGCATGGATAGATTTGTATTTTGGTCTCTACGTCCCGACACGTCATGGCCGGGCAGCGGATCCCATACAACCTATCACTCTTTATCTCAACGAACCTTAAACAGCCCTGTTAACCCGCCTGGGTATTGATTTGCAAATAACGCATCAGGCCCTGCTCAGCGCTCTGTCTGGCATCATCATTGATGGCCTCAAGATAAAACGAACGCGACACGCCATATGGCGCTTTTTCGGACGGATAGACCGCAAACTGGAATGTTTTTCCACGCGTCTTGTGGGTGCAGTCTAATTCCCAGCGTTCGTCGTTAATTTTGATGCTATTACAATCAACGCGTCCATAATCGCTGGTTAAATATGATCCTACGCGAGCTTCTGCAGAGTGAATATATTCAGGTGCGTCATTACTGACATAACGAGCGCCAGCCGCGGCCCCTGCTGCAACCACCACAAGCGCCAACACCATTATTTTTTTCATTTATTAAGACCCGTTCCTTAGCCAGAGAATTCTTATTATATAGGATTTATCTCTAAAATTATTGTCCAGTTTTATACCAGAAATGGCGGTTTATCGTCAGTATCTCAATTTTAAGAAAAGTCTCAATATGGTGTTAATTCGACAAAACCTGACAATGGCTTTGCGTTAATTTGAATTTTTGAATAATAACATAATGCAATTATTGCCATGATAGTCCGCGTTCTTATTCTGTGGTGAAGAGATAATGAGAAAAGGCCTGGCACTGGTGATGTTGCTCTGCGCCCTGTTTTCGGGGCAGCTTATGGCGGGGCACAAAGGACATGAATATATTTGGGTGAAAAACGTGGAGCATCAGCTTCGTCATGAAGCCGACAGCGATGAATTGCGAAGCGAAGCGGAAGAGTCAGCGGAGGGTTTGCGCGAGCACCACCTGTGGCAGAAATCGCGCAAACCGGACACGCACCTTCGGTGATTAGCCCTTGCGTTTCGGCAGGGTTTTCATCAGGTCGTCCGGGCTGACGGACGCCACAATACTGCCGGGCGGTGGCATTTTGAAGATGTGGTTTTTCATCTTGCCAATCACATGCATTTCGCACGGACGACAGTCAAATTTAAGGGTCAGGACTTCGTCTCCGTTCACCAGCTGCATCGGGGTGGCCTTCCAGCTTTTGATATTCCCTTTCGCCTGCTTCGGACACAGGTTGAAGGCAAAGCGCAGGCAGTGCTTGGTGATCATCACCGGCACATCGCCCTTCTCTTCATGCGCTTCATAGGCCGCGTCGATCAGCTGCACGCCGTGACGATGGTAGAATTCACGGGCTTTATGGTTGTAGACGTTGGCAAGGAAGGACAAATGCGTATCCGGGTAAACGGGCGCAGGGACGGTTTCAGCTTTACGGCTGCCGCGCGGATAGTGCGCCAGGCGTGCCGCATCCAGCATCTCTGCCGTTTCACGGCGGAACGAATTAAGCAGGCTGTTCGGCACGAACAGCGCGTCCGGCAGATTTACCTCGATGGTGCGGGCGTAGTAAATTGTCTGCCCCAGCTTCGCCACGCCGTCCTTCAGATTGTTAAGCGCTTTTTCGGCGTTATTGGCCACCTCGAACAGACCGTCGAGCGTGTGGGTTACGCTGATGCCATCTTCACAGGTCATGGTCAGAATCAGCTGCTCTTCCCAGCCGCCCAGTTCAATATCCACCGCAATGCGGCGTTCGCTGGAGGTTTTCAGCAGCGCCTGCTGCCAGTTATGATCGAGGTTACGGTTAAGCGCCGCGTTTGGTCGCGCTTTGTAGAGATCGGCTGGCATTTCATTCGGCCAGACGCGGTAGCGATTTTCGCCGGTTTTCTCCACCGTATTGGCTCGGAAGCCCACCACTTCACGCTTGATCATCACGTTAAGGCCATCACCGTTCGCCAGCGGCTCCGTCACTTCAACATCCAGGTGATCCTTCGCCACTTTCAGCACTTCGCCGACCGGTAAACCGATAAACTTCGGGGAATCAAACGCGCCGATATCCCCTTTGCGGGCATTGACAAAATAGTCCGTACTGCCGCGGTGGAAGGTTTTGTCCGTCGACGGAATAAAGAAATGCTCGGTGCGGCCGGCCGACGCGCGCGCCAGGTCACCGCGTTCTTCAATAATCGCATCCAGCATCTGGCGATAGTGCGCGGTGATGTTCTTCACGTAGCTCATATCTTTGTAGCGCCCTTCAATCTTGAAGGAGCGTACGCCTGCGTCGATCAGCGCGCCCAGGTTGGCGGTCTGATCGTTATCCTTCATGGAGAGCAGATGTTTTTCGAACGCCACGACGCGGCCCTGATCGTCTTTCAGGGTATAGGGCAGACGGCAGGCCTGAGAACAGTCGCCGCGGTTAGCGCTGCGGCCCGTTTGCGCGTGGGAAATGTTGCACTGACCGGAATAGGCGACGCACAGTGCGCCGTGGATAAAGAACTCAATGGTTGCGTCTGTCGCCTGGTGGATATCGCGGATCTGATTCAGGTTCAGTTCGCGTGCCAGCACGATCTGCGAAAAGCCGACGTCGGAAAGAAACTTCGCCTTCTCTACCGTGCGGATATCACACTGGGTACTGGCATGCAGTTCAATGGGGGGAATATCCAGCTCCAGCACGCCCATGTCCTGCACAATCAGGGCATCGACGCCGGTCTGGTAGAGATCGGTAATCAGACGCTGTGCCGGCTCCAGTTCATCATCATGAAGAATGGTGTTCAGGGTGACGAACACCTTCGCCCCGAAACGGTGGGCGAACGGCACCAGCTCAGCAATATCGCTCAGGCTGTTGCTGGCGTTATGGCGGGCACCGAAGCCCGGGCCGCCAATGTAGACGGCGTCTGCGCCATGAAGGATCGCTTCACGGGCAATGGCGGCGTCACGGGCCGGGCTTAAAAGTTCAAGATGATGGGATTGCAGGCGCATACTTCGTCGTTATCCGTTATGGTCAAAATGGCGGCTATTGTAGTCAGAAGTATGCGTCAGCGAAACAGTTTTGCGTAGCCTTAGCGGGGATAATGGATCAGCGAATGAAAATGCACCGGCCGGTCGCTGCTGTTACGGTATGCGTGCGGTTTATCACCGGCAAAACGCACGCCCGAATCGGCAGAAAGGGTCTGCCACTGTCCCTCAAGTTTCATCTCCAGCTCACCGCTGATCACCACCACATGTTCAATCACCCCCGCTTCATGCGGCGTGGACTCGCTCAGCGCGCCCGGTGCCAGGGTAATGGAGAAATGATCAAACTTCAGCGTTTCGTCCCACGGAAACAGCGGTTTCACCACCATCGCCTGCTGCTGCGGGTCAAAGACGGCCTGCCGGTCCGCCTCCGGGGTGATAAACGCGGAAAACGGTACGTTCAGTCCGGTGGCGATTTTCCACAGTGTCGACACCGTCGGGCTGGACTCATTGCGCTCAATTTGCCCGAGCATGGCTTTTGATACGCCGGTCTCGTCCGCGAGCTTCGACAAACTCCAGCCGCGCGCCTGGCGCAGCGTTTTCAGTGTTGTTGCAAGATGCAGTGTGATGTCCATGTTCCCTCCTGGTGAGGCCCAGCATACCACTTGTACGCTATAACGCACAGTGTTACCTTATTCCGGACGTTATAACGCACAACGGAGTTCCCATGCGCCCTTCCTCTCATTTCATTCCCGTCACGCTGGCGGGCTTCGTCGCCGTTCTGGTGGGTTACGCCAGTTCTGCCGCCATTATCTGGCAGGCCGCTGCCGCAGCGGGTGCCAGCGCACAGCAGATCGCAGGCTGGATGACCGCCCTGGGAATAGGGATGGGCGTCAGCACGCTGGCGCTTTCCTGGTGGTATAAAGCGCCGGTGCTTACCGCCTGGTCCACGCCCGGTGCCGCGCTGCTGGCCACCAGCCTGCACGGGGTCACGCTGGCGGAAACCATCGGCGTGTTCATCTTTGCCAACGCGCTTATCCTGCTCTGCGGCATCACCGGGTTGTTTGCCCGGCTGATGAAGCTGATCCCCCATTCCCTTGCCGCCGCCATGCTGGCGGGTGTGCTTTTGCAGTTTGGCCTGCATGCGTTTGCGCATCTTGAAGGGCACTTTTTGCTGTGCGGCAGCATGATTGCGGCATGGCTGCTGGCAAAAGCGCTGGCCCCGCGTTATGCCATCGTGGTCACGCTGCTGGCAGGCGGTATTGTGGCATGGATAAGCGGTGACGTTGTCACTGACAGGCTCACCCTCTCCCTGGTGATACCCGAATTTGTTGAGCCTACGTTCACCTTCACCAGCCTGGTCAGCATTGGCGTGCCCTTCTTTCTCGTGACCATGGCCTCGCAAAATGCACCGGGGTTCGCCACGATGAAAGCGTCGGGATATCCGCTGGCGGTCTCCCCGCTCATCATCGTGACGGGTGGACTGGCGCTGCTGTTTTCACCGTTTGGCGTCTTTTCCATCTGCATAGCGGCGATTACCGCCGCCATTTGTCAAAGCCCGGATGCACACCCGGATGCGGATAAGCGCTGGCTGGCAGCCATTGCCGCTGGCGGGTTTTATCTGCTGGCGGGGATTTTCGGCGGCTCCATTACCGGCCTGATGGCCGCCCTGCCGCTTAGCTGGATCCAGACGCTGGCCGGTCTGGCGCTACTGGGAACCATCAGCGGGAGTTTATATCAGGCATTACATCACGAAGCGGAGCGCGACGCGGCCATCGTCACGTTTCTGATGACCGCAAGCGGCGTCACGCTGATGGGGATTGGTTCGGCATTCTGGGGGCTGGTGTTGGGCGGCGTGTGCTATGCCCTGTTCTCACGCGCTCGCCGCACGTAGCTGCGAGGGCGTCATGCCCGTCACGCTGCGAAAGCGGTTGCTGAAGTGGCTGGCGGAGTTAAACCCGCAGGCCAGCGCAATGTCCGTCAGTGGCATGGAGGTATGCTGCACCAGCTCTTTCGCTTTGACCATTCGTCTGTGCATTACGAACTGATGCGGTGCCAGCCCCGTTGACTGGCGGAACATGCGGGCAAAATGGTATTCGCTGAGGGCGGCCTGCGCCGCCAGTTCAGCCAGCGTCAGGGGCTGCCCCAGGTTCTCTTCGATAAAGGCCAGCACGTTGCGCAGAACAAACGGCGATAACCCGCCGGTGACGACCGGCAATTTCCACTGCACGTTGGCGTAGTTTTGCAACAGATGAGTCAGCAGCAGCGTAGAGGCCGTGCTCAGGGTGAGCTGGTTGGCGTTTTGCTGCCAGTCACAGCCCAGTAAGAACTGGCGATACAGCGCGGTGATCTTGGGATCGCTGCCAAAAATGCGTTCATCCAGGGTCAGCGACAGCGGCCGCTTGTCCCAGATTTTCTCCCCCACGTCGCGCAGGTGCTCATCGGTACAGTAGAGATGCACAAACGACAGGTCATCCCGGATATCCCACGTTGATTCGCTCTCTTTGGGCATCAAACAGAAACGGTCCGGCCCCCCGCCATTTTTCCAGCCGCCCGGCGTTTTTTGATAGCTTTCGTAACCGTCCGCCACGTACAGGCTCAGGGTGTGATGGTTACTTTTCACCGTTATCGTATCGTGCTTGTTGTACCACGCGGCCAGCTGAATACCGGAATTCAGCGAGACGGTTCCCCGCAGGACTGCATTCTGTTGACTGAGCGTTTCAAAGGTATCGTAAGCGTGAGACATAACCGTTAGCGCGTGATGGACAGGGATCTCAGTCTAAGAAGAGTTGCTGCCCGTTGCCAGTCCCCGGGAAAGAAAAAAGCGCAAGATTTTGCAAGTCTCCCGCAAGCCGGTGAAAGCCCTGTGCGGGATGTCGCGCCATACTGCGGGCTTCGGTGGTTTAAGAAGAGAAGAATATGAACGCATTATTATACGGACTGGTGGTAATTATCTGGGGAACCACCTGGATTGCGATTTTCCTGCAGCAGGGGCCGGTGGCGGCGCCGGTGTCGATTTTCTGGCGCTTCGCGGTCGCCAGCCTCACGATGATGGTGGTGTTACTCGCTCTGCGCCGTCTGCGCAAGCTGGCACTACGGGATCACCTGTTTTGCCTGCTGCAGGGATGCTGTGTTTTCTGCTTTAACTTCTGGTGTTTTTACACGGCAGCGGCACATATCAACACCGGACTGGAGTCGGTGATCTTCTCCATGGCCGTGCTCTATAACGCCATTAACAGCTTTATTTTCTTCGGACAGCGCCCACCGGCGCGCTTCTGGACGGCTGCGGCACTGGGCCTGGTCGGGATCATCACCCTCTTCTGGGACGATCTGCTGGCCAGCGGCTGGAGTGCGTCACTGCTGACGGGCATTGGGCTTTCCGCACTAGGTACCTACGGCTTTTCGCTGGGCAATATGATCAGCATGCGCCATCAGCGCAGAGGCCTCGAAACCATGACCACCAACGCCTGGGCGATGCTCTATGGCACGCTGGTGATGGGCTGCATTGCGCTGTTCAGAGGTGATAGCTTCGTGCCGGAGTGGACGCTGAGCTATATGGGCGCGCTGGTCTATCTGGCCCTGTTTGGTTCGGTGATTGCGTTTGGCGCGTACTTCACGCTGGTGGGACGTATCGGCCCGGGCAAAGCGGCCTACAGCACGCTGCTTTTCCCGCTGGTGGCGCTCTCCATCTCCACGGTGTATGAAGGCTACGTCTGGCATATCAACGGCATTGTTGGATTAGTGCTGATTCTGGGAGGGAATATGGTGATGTTTACGAAACCGGAAACCTGGTTCAGACGCTTGCGGACGGCGTAAATAAAAACGGCCTGCATCACGCAGGCCGTTTTAGATTATTTCGCGGTTTTTTTCACATCAAACATGGTGGCGTCCGTTGCCATGTCATCAACAACCTGCTTCAGCGTCGCGAAGGTCATAGGTGTATTTTCGTTATTCAGCTCTTTACCTTCGCCTTTACGTACCACCTTCATGACCGGTTTATTGGTCGCCGCATCAATCAGCTCACCTTCAAAGTAGAGATGGGTATCCATGGTGCGATGTCCGGTTGCCATCTGCGTACCGGCAACCACCAGCGCAACAGGCACCACTTCATAGAACTGCAGCCCCTCTTTCTGCGAACTCACCCCGGTAATGGCACCGCGGAAAATCAGGCTGTGTTTACCCGGCGTAGTCACAATCGGCTTACGTGTACCAATAGCGGTTTTCATTTTGTTATTGGTGTAATTCAACAGTTCATCAAGCGTTTTTTGCCCGATTTGAGTGGTGGGTTTTGGCGTTGGATAATAGGTAATTGGCGTCCAGATAATACTGTCGTAGTTAGCTTCGTTATAAGCAGGATCTACCCAACGCAGGGTAGGCTTACCTGTCGCGGACGTCGTTTGCTGTAAACCCGAGTAATCTTTTAAAAAGCCAGAATATTGCTCAGGTGCGGCGACTTTTGAAGAACATCCCGCCAACGCCAACAGACCAGTAAGCACTGCAACTTTAAAAAAAGAGTGAGTACGCATGATGATTTTCCATGTTATATGCAAGTATGCACTTGAAGTTATAGCAAAAGTCTGGCGGGTTTGTTGTGACAAAAAATGATGCGGGTAGCACAAATTGCAAAAAGACTGCCCGGACGCGTGCCGGGCAGTGAAAATTTACTGATTAATATCCACTTGCCAGAACAGATGTTTGCCAAACGGGTCTATTTCATAGCCCTTCACTTCCTTGCGTACCGGCTCGAAAATCGTTGAATGCGCAATCATCACCGCAGGCATCTGGTCATGCATCATCTGCTGCGCCTCTTTATAGAGCGCCACCCGTTTATCATGATCGGTTATCGATTTGGCCTCGGCGATGATCTTATCAAACGGCTTGTAGCACCATTTCGCCGAGTTTGAGCCGCCATTCGCCGAGGTGCAGGTAAACAGCGGGCCGAAGAAATTGTCCGGATCGCCGGTGGCCGTCGTCCAGCCCATCAGTGCGGCCTGATGCTCTCCCCCCTTCACGCGTTTAAGGTATTCGCCCCATTCGTAGGTGACAATTTTGGTCTGCACACCAACCTTCGCCCAGTCCGCCTGAATCATCTCCGCCATGCGTTTCGCATTCGGGTTATAGGGCCGCTGGACCGGCATCGCCCATAAGTCGATGCTGACGCCGTTGGCAAAACCGGCCTCTTTCAACAGCGCTTTCGCCTTCTCCGGATCGTAGTCGTAATCCTTCAGCTCGCTGTCGGCACTCCAGACGCCCGGCGGCAGCAGGTTCTTCGCCGCCGTGCCGGTGCCGTGGAACACCGCGTCAATAATGGCCGGTTTGTTGATGGCCATCGCCAGCGCCTGGCGGACTTTCACGTTATCCAGCGGCGGCTTTTGGGTATTGAACGCCAGGAAGCCGGTATTCAGCCCCGCCTTGCTCATCAGGCTGATATCTTTGTTCGCCTTCATACGCGGCAGGTCTGCCGGGTTCGGGAACGGCATCACCTGGCATTCGTTCTTCTCGATTTTGGCAAAACGCACGGAGGCATCCGGGGTGATGGTAAACACCAGCCGATCCAGCTTCGATTTCCCCTGCCAGTAGTCCGGGAAGGCGGTAAACAAAATGCGAGAATCTTTCTGATACTGCGCCAGCTTAAACGGACCGGTGCCGATCGGCTCCATGTCCACCTTTTCAGGCGTCCCCGCTTTCAGCATCGCGTCGGCATATTCCGCCGACAAAACAGAGGCAAAATACCATGCCAGATCGGCAACAAACGGCGCTTCCGGGTGCGCCAGCGTAAACCGTACGGTGTGGTCATCAACTTTATCAATGGCGGTAATCAGGCTGCCAAACTCCAGGCTTTCGAAGTTGGAGTAGCTGCCGTTTGAGACGTTGTGATAGGGATGGTTGACGTCTTTCTGCCGCATAAACGAGAAAATCACGTCATCGGCGTTAAAGTCGCGGGTCGGCGTGAAGGATTTATTGCTCTGGAACTTAACGCCTTTACGCAGATAGAAGGTGTAAACCTTGCCGTCGTCGCTCACCTCCCAGCGTTCTGCCAGGCTCGGCACCAGCTTCGTGGTGCCGGGTTTGAAATCGACCAGCCGGTTATAGACCGGCACGGCGCTGGCGTCGACGCTGGTTCCCGAGGTGTATAACTGAGGATTAAAGTTTTCCGGCGATCCTTCGGAGCAATACACCAGCGTTTTCGCGGCGACAGCGGAGCTGACCGTCAGCGCCGCGAGTGCCAGCGTGAAAGTTGTAAGTTTGCTTGTCATCGTATATTCCTGTCTTTTTAATTCGACGGCTAATTAATTCTTTTGCCATTTCATAAATAACATTAAAGTGATGTGGCAAACACCCGAAAAATAAATAAGGAACAAATCACTATGGGCTCGCCACTTTCCAGACAATTAACGCACCGCTTTTTTCGCTATCTCGCCATCACCAGCCAGAGCGATCCCAGAGTAAAAACCCTGCCCTCGACCCCGGGCCAGCACGACATGGCGCGGGAACTGGCGCAGGAGCTGACACAGCTGGGTTTAGACGACATTGTGATTGACAAATTCGCCACGGTGACAGCGGTCAAAAAAGGCAACGTACCTGGTGCGCCACGCATCGGCTTTATAACCCATATTGATACTGTCGACGTGGGATTATCACCGGATATTCATCCACAAATATTAACGTTTACCGGTGAAGACCTCTGTCTGAATAAAGAGAAAGGGATCTGGCTGCGGGTAAAAGAGCACCCCGAAATTCTCGCCTACCCGAATGAAGAGATTATTTTCAGCGACGGAACCAGCGTACTGGGCGCCGATAATAAAGCGGCGGTCACCGTCGTGATGACGGTGCTGGAAAACCTGACGGCAGAACATCAGCATGGGGATATCGTCGTGGCGTTCGTGCCTGACGAAGAGATCGGTCTGAACGGTGCCAAGGCGCTGGATCTGAAACGCTTCGATGTCGACTTCGCCTGGACTATCGACTGCTGCGAGCTGGGCGAAATCGTTTACGAGAACTTCAATGCGGCCGCCGCCGAGATCCGCTTTACCGGCGTGACGGCGCACCCGATGTCCGCGAAAGGCGTGCTGGTCAATCCCCTGCTGATGGCGACTGACTACATCAGCCATTTTGATCGCCAGCAAACGCCAGAGTGTACCGAAGGTCGCGAAGGCTATATCTGGTTTAACGGCCTCCAGGCCGGGCAGAACGAGGCCGTACTGAAGGCCAATATCCGGGATTTCGATAAAGAGAACTTTGCTGCACGCAAACAGCAGATTGCCGACATCGCCGCGCGGATTGCCGCCCACTATCCGACGGCCAACGTGGACTATCGCATTGAAGATACCTACAGCAATATCAGCAATGCGATTGGCGAAGACAGGCGCGCTATCGATCTGATGTTTGAAGCGATGGAATCGCTCGGCATCACGCCAAAACCGACGCCAATGCGCGGCGGTACGGACGGGGCGGCGCTCTCGGCAAAAGGCTTACTCACGCCGAACTTCTTTACCGGCGCGCATAACTTCCACTCGAAGTTTGAATTCCTGCCGCTGTCGTCGTTCGAGGCCTCTTACCATACCGCCCTGCAGCTGTGTCTGCTGGCCGCCCGTTAAGCGGGCTTGCGCGCCAGCAGAGTGGCAAAGCGCAGTTTAATGCGGTTCCCGTTTTCATCGGTGCGGTGCAGTTCGCCGGGATCTTCGTTGTATTTAATCAGCTCCCAGCCTTCGTAATAGTTGCTCAGCTCACCGCTTTTGAATGCAAACGGGAAACCGACCGTGCAGGGATAATCTGCCGTATCCATGGCGGCGACAATCAGATTGTAACCGCCCGGCGTAGTGCAGCGCTGCATGTTGGCGATAAGACCCGGGATGGTGTCTGGCTGCAGGAACATCAGCACCACGGTGGAGAGAATAAAATCGTACTCGCCATCAAAGCTCAGGCTGTTGAGATCCTTGATCGCCGTTTGCAGACCCTCAATGCCTTCCGCCGCTTTGATGCGCTCGATGTTATCAATGCTCATCGGGTTCTTGTCCCACGCGGTCACCTCGTAGCCGTTGGCGGCGAGATATAGGCTGTTGCGACCATTGCCGCAGCCGAGATCGAGGGTTTTACCAGGCTTCACGATTTTCGCGCTGTACAGCACCTCTGAGTGCGTGCGGGTGAGTCCATATTTTTCTGTGAAGTAATTCTCATCGACGGTCATTGTTTTTCCTGCGTCTCTTTAAAATGCATTTTGAATGCCATTTTATGGCGTTTGCCGCAGGGTTGCCAGCCCTTCGAAAACCGAAAACTTTGCTACGTTTACTTATGACGCTTATCAGAGACACGAACATGAATAAATATCGCCTCAGCGACGAAACCCGCCTCTGGCAATGGAAAAACGGCGAGAATACCCACTCAACGACGCTGCGACAGATTATCGCCACAGCGGATTTTAACGACGTAAAAGCCGGTACCCGAGGCGGCTGGATAGACGATGAACGCGCCCTCTCGCAGGACGGTCACTGCTGGATCTACGACGAAAACAGCGTAGTGTTCGCCGGGGCAACCGTGGCCGGCAACGCGCGCCTCACCCTGCCGTGCACCGTGAGCCATGATGCGCATATCGGGGACAACTGCTGGCTGGATGGCGCGGAGGTGAGCCACGGGGCGCGAATAAGTGACAACGTCCCCATTCAACAATCCTGCGTGCGGGGTGAATGCCATATTTACGGCGAGGCTCGCGTGCTGCATCACAGCGTGGTCATTGCGGCCAAAGGACTGACGCCGGACCACGAACAGATCCTGCAAATTTACGATAAGGCGACGGTGAGCCAGTCGCGCATTGTCCACCAGGCGCAAATCTACGGTGAGGCGATGGTCAGCTTTGCGTTTGTTGAGCACCGCGCTGAAATATTCGACAACGCCATCCTTGACGGTAACGATCTGAATAACGTCTGGGTGTGCGATTGCGCAAAAGTCTATGGTAACGCCCGGGTGATTGCCGGTTTTGACGACGATGCCATCCCGACGCTGCGCTACAGCTCCCAGGTGGCGGAAAATGCGGTAGTGGAAGGCAACTGCGTCATCAAACATCACGTGCTGATTGGCGGTCAGGCATGGCTGCGCGGTGGGCCGATCATGCTGGACGATAAGGTGGTGATTCAGGGCCGCGCGCGGATCAGCGGTGACGTGCTGATTGAGCATCGGGTTGAAATCACCGACGATGCGGTAGTTGAAGCCTTTGCTGGCGAGAGCATTCACCTGCGCGGCGAAAAAGTGATTAACGGCGCTCAGCGCATTACCCGCACCCCGCTGCTGGGGGCGCTATAGGGCGTAAATCTTGCCGTAGATATTCACATCATCAAAGGCGCCCTTCAGATATTCCGCTTCCCGCAGACACCCTTCCAGCGTAAAGCCGTTGCGCAGGGCAACGTTGTTGCTGTTCTGATTCGCGACCCGACACTTAATCACAAAACGACGGATCTCACCGCGCTCAGCGTAGTAGCGCATAAACGCCTGCAGTGACTGAGAAAGAATACCCTGCCCCTGATGGTCTTCATCCAGCCAGTAGCCGATGTACCCGGTTTTGTTGGTCGGTTCAATGGTGTTAAACGACAGCACGCCGACCAGCGCATCATCTCTGAAGATCAAAAACATTTTGGCGTAGCCGCGCTGGTGCAGCATCTGGTTACTTTGCACGTTGCGGCGGGTATCCTCTTCGCTGACTGCATGATGCGCCCAGTCAAACGCGTTTTGCAGCCAGGTTCTGTTTTTGACGACGAGGTTGTGCAGCTCAGTGGCATAGCGCTCTTCGACGGCGCGAAGTTCGATAGCGTCAGATACCGGGATAATTTCGGATTTTGCTGCGGTCATTGCCCCTCACCCTAACCCTCTCCCTTGGGAGAGGAATATTCAAAATCATTGACTATAATTTAATCGCAAAATTGTTATAACCTACTGATTAACAAGATAAATGAATTGTTGTGCAATCCCAAGTGAATGCATACGATTTCAACGTAACAACACCTGCTGTTATGCAAATTGTATGCACCGCTTATGCAAAGGAGATAGCAACATGCGGCTAAATGATAGTGATATTAGCGGACTACGCGCTAAAGATTCAGCTTACTATGTTTTCCGGGATGACGGCACCAGGGGAACAGGGCGTTTAGGTATTAAAATTTTCCCCTCTGGCCGTAAATCTTTCGTCTACCGTTTCCAGGCTGCGGGTAAGCGGAAGTTTAAAACGCTTGGAGACTGGCCTCGCTTCACGCTCGAACAAGCAACACAACATTATGCTGAACTGGCAGGTATGGCGCACCAGGCGCGTTCTGACGCTATGGGTAAAAAAATGCGTACCGGAACACTACGCGAGCTGTTTGCCGCATTCATAGCGTATAAATCGCGTTCAGGGCATCGCAGTACAATCAGTCAGTACGGCGCACTTCTGGAACAGTTAATCAAACTAAAGCTATTTACAGGCGACGAAATTGCAAATGAGATTACATCTGTACAGATCACCCGCTGCATACAGCACTGGACAAAACAGGGATTCATGTCAAGGGCAAAAGAAGTTCGGAAGAAGCTTCATGCTTTGTATGAGTACGGAGTCGTAGCTGATAACGATCCTATGAGCGATACAGCTTGTAATTTACAGTTTCAGATTTCCATGAATCCTGTTCGGAATGTTCAGAACATTGAAGCCGGAACACCTGGTGAGCGCTATCTTGATTTCAAAGAACTGCGCTATTTACTAACGCTTCTCAATGCTGAAAAAAATATACTTCCTCCAGACGTTCATTCCTTAATAGAACTTGGCTTTTATACATGCGGACAACGCCCCTTTGAATTGTGCCATTTACAGAAAAGTAGATACCTTCCTGAACAAAATAAAATCATACTGGCTAAAGATTTTTCGAAAACAGGACTTGAATCTGTTATTTTTATTTAAGAAAAAGCGAAGAAAGTTCTTTCTGAGCAAGCAGAAAGATATCCAGAAAGTGATTTCTTTTCCCTAATGTGAACTTTCATGAGCAATTAAAGAAATATAATAGAGAAATAAAAATAAATCCAGTTACGAAAATGGAAAAGCCAACTATAGGACTTAATAGTGATGCATGGAAAAGCATATGAACGAGTTTACAAAAAAATATTTCTCTCAACCTTTCACAATGCGCGATATTCGTCGCACATTTAAAACGCCTGGAGGAATGTTACACTTCACAGAAAATGAACGGGATATAGTAAACCAACACGTAAATAAAACCATCAGTAAAAAACATTATGATAAGTATGATTATTTTATTGAGAAGCGTGAAACGACAGAGAAATGGCAAAAAGCGTTAGATATATTATTGCAAGATAATGGAGTGGAAATGATACAGCGAGTTATAGAAAAAGAAATCACCTTGTAAACAAAAGATTAAAAAAAGCACTCCGAAGCATTGAATAAATGATCCGAATTGCAAGACTCATCAATTCGGATTTTATTTAACTAAATCCGATATGATTTAATTTAGAAAGCTGATATTTATTTTTCACTATTGTAGTCGTTTGTTTAAACTGTAAAACAATAGAGGGAAATATGTTCAGGTTATATAAAATTCGTGAATTTGAGCGCAATGCTACCCTTTTGGACTTCGAAAGAATAGTGAGTCCAAAACGAGGCTTGGAATTAGCATGTTATTATTATGTATTAGACTACGAAGAGTATAATTCAAGGTTATATTTTGATATACCTAAAAGAAAATGGAATGGAGATAGGCATTCCAGTGGAAAATATAAAAGGAAAAGTTTAGGTTACTATGATCCAATTTATGATGACGTTGAAAGAGAATTGTCACTTGGTCAAATAATCGCTGTAGATAGAGGTGAGTATTGGACTTGGTATAATAATCCTTTTTATTTTGATAATAATGGTGAAATTGTTTATGACCCTTTTATGCCAGGTCCGTGGGAAAGTTCATTCCGTAATACAGTGATGAGTGCATATCATGAAGTATTAGAAAGAAATCGAGGAATAAAACCACGTCCAACACAGAAAATCCAGTATGGTGCGCCCGGTTATGTTGAACCAGAGCAACATGCTCAATCATCTAAGACATTGAATAGCAGAAATGTAGGACGTCTGTTAGCGGCAGGCGGCGTATATAATGGTAACATTGAAGGATTTAGAAAGACTGCTGAACAACTGGGGGGAGAAGCTTTAGAAGGTTATAAAGGAGTCATGACAGATACAAACATTGGGATGGGTATAGCTGCCGCATCTATACTGTTGGTTAAAAACCCAATGGCTAACTCTGAGTTATCGGGCTATATTGGGAAGGTTAAAAACACAAAAGTATTCATGGACAATGTAAACATTGAAAATATCACTTATATCCGCAGGCCAAGAGAAGAATATATAACATTAAGAAATCAATTCGACAATTCAGTTAGAAAAAATTTTCTTAAAAAAATCTCAACAGATGCCTCGGTAACAGACTATTTTAATGAGGAGCAGATTGGAATTTTTGCTCGCGGTGGAGTACCGAAATCATGGCAAGTTCATCATAAACTACCGCTTGATGATGGTGGGGATAATAGTTTTGAGAATTTAATTTTGATGAAAACGAGTCCATACCATCAGGTTTTAAATAATACTCAGGCATTAATAATAAAGCAATTGAGACCTGGGGAAAGTATGGATGTTTTGTGGCCTATGCCAAATGGTTCTATTTATAAAAAGTAGGAGATTGTATGAACATTAATAAACATTATGATATCGATGTATCAATTGATATATTAAAAGCTCGAATTAACGATTTTAAGGAGAATATTGCACCACCACTCAGTAAAGATATGATTGATTTTTTGACAGGAGAAACAGCACCAGAGGAGTGGAGTAAAGTCAAAAAAGTTATTTTTGAAGATATAAAGAAATTATTTGAAGAAAAAAAAGATATAAAGTATTTCTATAGCCAAATGGATGGGTTTGAATATAATGCTGCCACTATATATGGATTCAGCCAGACAGAAGTTAGTGAATTGCTATGGTCCAATATATATCTTAGGAACTTTTACTTTAGAGAAAATGATACGTTTGTGGACCCCGATTTAGCCAAAGATATTGTAATCGGTGAAGATAGCATTTCATATTTTGTTTACGATGCCGTAAATAAAACATTTGAAGTAAGAGATAGAATAGCTACAGATTTTTCAGTCAAAACATATAATAAATTTAATGAACTGTTAGAATATATAATTAAAACTACTGAGCTATGAAAACAAAAAAGGGACTCCTGTCGAGTCCCTTTCTCTTTTATTTCAATGCCCCATAAATCTGATCAACAATCCATCCATATGTTGACGCTGGCAATAAACCGCTGATAAACACATTAGGATTCACGGAAGGATTAGCAACTGGCGAATGTGGCCTGTTACCAAGGATAACGATATGAGCTTACAGCACCCGTAACAGCACCCTATCAAAAATTTTCAATGATGATGTTTTATTTATCTTATTGAAATTTAACCCATATATTTTAAAGGTCTAACCTTAGCCCCTCTCCCACAGGGAGAGGGAATCGATCGTTAACGCATTACCCGGTCATCAACGTACTGACGTTTGTCCGGCGCTGGCGGGAAATACTGATACAGCCAGGTTTCACTGATGGCGTCGCCCTGGCAGCGCAGGAAGAGGCGCATATCCACCGGCTCCGTCGAATCCGACGTCGGGTACCAGTCAAACAGAATACGGTATCCGTCAAACGGCTCAACGTAGAGGATCTCCACCTGCTTTGCTTCTCCGCTGGAGAGCGTAATCACTGGCTCGATACCTTTTGGCGCGGCGGCCTTCAGGTCACCGCCGACGAAGTCGATGGCAAAACGACGGGCCCATACTTTCGGGTAGTTTTCGCCCGGCGCCCAGCCTTCCGGGAAACCGCCCATACCGGTACGGGTCGCGTAGACGTTGGCCAGCGGGGAACGCACCGGCGGCATGGCGCTCCAGTAGAGGCGATATTTAAAGTCCAGCTCATCGCCCGCTTTGACGGCTTTTTCCGGCTGCCAGAAGCAGACCACGTTATCCAGCGTTTCACCCGTGGTCGGGATCTCCATCAGGCCCACCGCGCCTTTCCCCCAGTCGTTGCGCGGTTCCACCCACAGGCTCGGGCGTTTGTTGTACCAGCCCATCACGTCCTGATAATGCGAGAAATCGCGATCGAGCTGCAGCAGACCGAACCCTTTCGGGTTTTTGTCCATATAGGCATTGAACTGCAGTTTTTGCGGGTTGTTCAGCGGACGGCAGATCCACTCCCCGTTGCCGCGCCACATAGCCAGGCGATCGGAGTCATGGATTTGCGGGTGAATGGTGTCACACATGCGGCGTTCGTTATTGCCGCAGCTGAACATGCTGGTCATCGGCGCGATGCCGAGCTGCTTAATGTCCTTACGCGCATAGAGGTGGTTTTCCACCTCCATGATCACCTGGCTCTTCTCGCAGTGGATCACGAACTTATAGGCCCCGGTGATGCTCGGGCTGTCGAGCAGCGTATAGACAGTAAAGGTGGTGTCGCCCGGCTTCACGGTTTCAAACCAGAAGGAAGTAAAGTCCGGGAACTCTTCCGGGGTGTCGGTAAAGGTATCGACCGCCAGGCCGCGCGCAGAGAGGCCGTACTGGTAGGTGTCATCAACCGCGCGGAAGTAGCTCGCCCCCAGGAAAGAGACGATATCGCGACGCGCCAGCTCAGGTGCCTTAAAGGCGCGGAAGCCGGCAAAACCGAGATCGCTTTGCCCTTCCAGCTGTTTGGTATCCACGCCCGTTTCACCGTAGCTAAACAACTCCGGGCGGAAGTGGATCTCGCGCGCCATTGAGGTGGACTGATCCAGCGAGAACATTCGCACGCGGCGGCGGAAGCCCATCCCCATATGGAAAAACTGCACGTCCAGCTGACGCCCTTCAATATTGTTCCACAGCGACTGTTTTTCATCGTAGCGGATGGCGTTGTACGCCTGTGGCGTCATGGTGGCCAGCGTGTCTGGCAGCGGACGTGGCGCACCACCCCATGGGGTTTTCGCCAGGTCATGCGCCATGGATTGCAGGACGGAAAAATCAAAACGACGGCTCTGACCGTCAGCAATGTCAGAGTCAGCAGCGTATGCCGCTCTGGAAAACAGGGAAGCAAGGCCAGATGTGCCGCTCAGGGCTGCCACTGCCAGCGAGCCTTTTAAAAAACGTCTGCGATTCATGCCTGGAAAAACGTCCTTATGGTCGTGTGAATGTGTTTCGCGCCTGGCGAAATGACGGCAAGAAAGAACGCACAGCCTAAACAAAAATGGTTAAGAATCCAATTGTTGGCCGGTGATTATCTGAACAAAGTGAGAAATATTTTCTGTCGACCAGAACGGCCCGAAAGTGATGTAAAGAAAGCCTGGAAAATGTGTATAAAAATGCCCCGTCAGGACATCATCTGACGGGGCTAATGAGGTGGTTATTTTACGCTGACATCGATACCCGGGAAGTACTTATCAGCGAGTTTGGCGATCGTGCCGTCGGCACGTACCTT
>OKVL01000368.1_pt1 | contig 29062 bp, 23 predicted proteins | sample 1606791 | NCBI WGS metagenome assembly OKVL01 (sample SAMN03281006, study PRJEB24777) | human gut metagenome | isolation source: fecal sample PR165 from 1 month old male Malay infant, vaginally delivered...
CTATAGAGCGGCGCTATATATTTTTATACATGAATGGTGGGGGGCGGGATCATCTGAGGAAGTAGTGATTAATAAATTGATCACACATCTTGAAATGAGTCATCAATTAAAAGTTAAGCATTCAACTGTTAAACGATGGGCTGAAAAACCGCAAATAAATGCAAAATATAGAAGCATGTCTGATCAGAAAAAAGTTTTGTCCATTTTAATTTCTGAGTACTGTAGTACGAAAAACATTAAAAAAGAACCTATGGCAGTTGCATCTTTGTTGAATGAATTTATTCACTCTGAGAAATATTGTTTTAACTGTGAAGTCACTTTTAGTGAACTAGAGGTAGCCACATGGATAATTTAATCATAATACATAAAAATTTTGTCTTACTAAGTGGCTATTAACTGCTTAGTAAGACAAGAATGACTTTCTTGAGTTGTAAATCTGATACATGCTTCTTTTACCAAAACAATGGAGGCAGTATGAAAACAACATTCAAGTATCCAACATCAAGCGAACGCTTGCAGATCCTACGCAACTATGGCGAACCCCATGATCGCCTCGTACGTGAAAAAGAACGTCAGTGCATCACATCGATATCTCGTTCAACGGCTTGGAAACTGGAGCAAGTTGGTCAGTTTCCGTTGCGTAAGTCTATTGGGTTGAAGTCCTGTGGTTGGTTGTTAAGCGATCTGCTTTGCTGGATTAACGAACGTTAGGATCCAGAGGTTTTGTGCTTTTATTTTTTTGTTTTTTTCTGAATGCTCCGTGTTCATCCTGCTATTTCTGCAATTAATAGCGGAATGGCAACTTGAGCGAAACTTTTTAACGTTAATTTTATTAGAGGTATTGCATGTTTAACGGTAGTCCTTTCCCTGTAGATGCATTTCCTCAGATTATCAGAAATGCGGTTTATGAAGTGGAACAGCACACGCAGGCTCCTCAGGCTTTGATTGCCGCATCGGTACTGGGAGTTATTTCGCTTGCATGCCAGAACCGTATTGATGTGTGCCGACTGAATAATTTGCGCAGTCCGGTATCACTTTTCTTACTGACGCTGGCGGAATCTGGTGAACGCAAAAGTACTGTGGACAAACTACTGATGAAGCCATTGTATCAACTGGAAGAAGAATGGTTTGAAAAATATAACCATGACTTGGTTGTCTGGAGGAATGAAGAAACGGTTTTTAACATTGAAAAGAAAGCCCTGATGTCAAAACTGAAGTCAGATATTCGCAAGAATAAAGATCACTCGGCAACGAATGAACGTCTGAAAGAGTTTCTGGAGTCGCATCTTAGAGCACCAGTGAGGTTCAAGCAGATATTTAACGACGCTACACCTGCGGCTATTAAGGATTACCTCTGTGGCTACTGGCGTTCTATCGGTATTATGTCTGATGAGGCTGGTACCATTTTTAATGGTTATACGCTGAACGAACTCCCTTTTATCAACAAAATGTGGGATGGTGCAACTTTTTCCGTGGAAAGGAAAAGCGAACCAGAGAAATTAATCAAAAATGCCAGACTGACGTTAGGTTTGATGGTTCAGCCTGATATATTTAAAGGTTATCTGCAACGTAAAGGTGATGCAGCTAAAGGTATCGGATTCTTCGCACGGTGCTTGATATGTCAGCCTGATTCAAAGCAAGGTTCCAGAATAATCTCCAGCCCAGTTATTTCAAGTGAACATTTGCCGATATTCCATCAGCGACTGATGGAGATAGTTAACGAAAATATTGCTAGAGATAATCAAAATGAACGTCTTTGTCTGCGCTTCTTGGTAGAAGCGGAAAATCGCTGGATAGAATTTTATAACAAGGTGGAGTCAGATATGGGCTTACTTGGCACCTTAACAGACTTTAAAGACTATGCATCTAAGATCGCAGAAAATACGGCAAGAGTGGCCGCTCTTCTGCATTTTTTTAATGGCAATGATGGAGATATACCTCTTTCTGCAGTCGAAGATGCTGTGAGGATATCGACCTGGTATCTAAATGAGTACATCCACTTATTTTCTAAGCCTCAAGAATTTACTCTGGCAATCTCGGAGGCGGATGAGCTTTATTGGTGGATAAAAAACCATTGTAATCGCCTTGTAGTACCTTACATTACTAAAAATACCATCCTCCAATATGGCCCTAATAAATTCAGGAGTCGTAGTAAAGCAAATGAATTGCTGAGTGCTTTGTTCTCTCAAAATAAAATCCTTGTAGGGAAGAGGGGGAAAACTACATTAATAGCTATCGCTGGTTTGAACCCCGCAACTTCATTCTAAGTAAATGTTTTAATTCAGGAGTAAAAATGAACCATGAGCCCACCTCAGTTAAGGGTTTATTATCATGATAGGTAATATATATTAGATTCATCACTTACTTCAATATCATAAAACTGGATGCTATATGACATACGATAGTGAATACGGATCACACGTATCCCTATATCGGGATAGAATCAAACAGGTTATTGATGACTCTCTCAATGAAAATCCTAATTCAATGATTCTACGTGTTGATCTGCATGACCCAATTGATACAGAAAATATGGATAACCCATTCTTTCAACCCAGGGTTGACTCTGGTGCTATATCTCGCTTTACTAGTGCGTTAAAAGCAAAGCTTGAACACGATAAGCATATTAAAACTCAACGAAAAGACTGGCCTGAGAGTCGACATTCTACCTTACGTTACGCATGGGTTAGAGAATATACCAAAAATGGAAAGCGGCATTATCATTTAATACTGTGCTTCAATCAGGATGCTTATTATCATGTAGGTGATTACGATTTAAACCGTAACACTCTAAGAACAATGATAACAACAGCTTGGTACAGTGCACTTGGCATCCCGCTTGATGACTCTGGGAAGTTAGTTAATTACCCGTCAAATGGCAAATACCTTCTCAATCGTAAAAGGAACAACTTCGAGCAAACTTACAACGATTTGATGAACAGGGTGGATTACATGACCAAAGTAAGGACTAAAATAGTCGGTGATGGAGACCGTAATTTCGGTTGCAGTCGCGGGTAATTTATTTTTTACAGCAATGGCCTTTCTTATGGATGGAAAGGCCAATATTCTTCAGTTAAAATTATTAGCTGCTTGGGGTGTGCATATCGGACGAAAAGATAGCATCCAGAATTTCAGTCGATTTCAGTAACTTTTCAAGTGCTGTTCTTAGTGGGGAAAATACCTCATGCTCCACTGGAAATTCACCATACTCCCTCCAGCACTCAGTAAGTAATATTGGGTCAAGGGTAACAGGATGAAAATACCCACCCTTTCCCCTATCCACTAATCCTAATTCATGGAGTTGCTTACGATGTTTTTGCTGAATTGCAAGCGTATAACTAGTAATCTTTTTGGCCCCACCAAAAAAGCCAGCATTCAGTTTAAACTCAAAACCAAACTGTCCCTGCTCGGTTCCTGTACCAGTTAGCACGGCTAAAATATAATCATTTCCATCAGTAACTGTCGAACTGTTTTCAAACCAATATTTGCAATTAATTCCTTCAATTACCCAGGTTGGGTGGGCCAGCCAGCAATAATCCTGATGTTCATAATTTGCTTTGCCTACCCAGTTACTGTCGTTCATAAATCGTTCAACACACTGATCAAAGCTTTTCCAGAAGGCTGGGATTATATACTGTTCAAAATAAACGACAGCTTCGTTAAACATCTTTAGTTTAGAAAGTATCAGTATACCGGCCTGACGTTCCGTTTCGCTATGTGGGTTCATGTCTAATCCCTTAAATTAAAATTTACGAACTCGATTAAGAAAGCAAAATGCTGCATGTGCAGCCATTTGGCGTGAAGGTGAGTTTTCATTGGCAGAAATGAGTTCTTTGTAATGCGGTTGCAACGAAGACCCTAAAGTTGTGGCGAGACTTCGCCAAGAAATACAGGGAACATCCTCTGGTTTGAAATGTGCCCCACAGGTCAGCGGCTTTCCACCATGGGGCGTTAAAAAGACAACGGCCCAAGGACGTGACATCGCGCGTACTTTGGCATCAGAACAGTATCTGGCAACTTGCTCCGGCTGCTCATATGCGTCAATTTTCACCTCGATAAGCAGGAAAAAATTATCCGCATTGATCTCTACATCAACACGATTTGTATTATCGCCGGTAGGATTCGTTTCAACTTGTACTCGGCAGTAGTTACGATAATCCTCAGGGATATCTTTCCGGTTGCGTCGTATTGTCCGTAAGAATGCCTGTAAAGGTAGTCTCCCGAAACCATGGGTCCCTTCGGGATCAAGAAGCCAAGCAAGGACTGCAGAATTGCGAACTTCTCTACGTTTGAGGCCAGCAACTTCCCATGGATCAAAAGATAAAGATCGATGCTGCAAAACTTTCAGTGGGTCAGAGAGTTGATTAAAAAATTCGGCTAATTGCACTGTATCAACATTTATTTTTTTATCTTTTTCTCTGGTCCATTCCTGATTTTTTGGCCATTGCTGAAAAAATTTCGGTAGCCAATCGACCAGTGAAAAATTATCATTATCCATTCGAGTACTCATTCAGAAGAGGATGTAGTTCTTGGACTGTATTAATCCGGTAACTCGGAATTAAGTTCATCTTCGATAGTTTCTGCCATAGTACGCCATGCTTGGAATCGTTGCTGACTTTCCCTACTGGCATTCAGGCTGGCTTCAAGTTCTCTGGCATTACTTTTCAAATCGCCAAAGAACTGCTCCTTGAACTGAGTTTTTCCTATCAGTTCTTTCAGATTCTCACGCTGAAGCTTAAAGTTCTGAATCATACCTGCAATGGCTTCCTGGAATTCTCTTTCTCGCTGATATTGCTGGTAACTATCCCACGCCTCCAGCGCTATACCGACTACAATCAACGCTCCATTTGCCCCTTTCGCCAGTTTAGTCGCTCCCCAAGGCTTGAATTTTAATGCATTCCCGAAATCCTTACCAAATAACTTACCCATGCCAACAATACCATCGCGGGCACCGATCACGGTCTTGTTGTTAATCAGATTACCCTTTAGGACATGATTAATGCCTTGTTTTCCAAACGCCTTGATAGTGGTATTGAACTGATTAACTTCAGTGTCAAAGCTTAGTTGCATTTTCTCCATGTTGATTTCAATCGGCTGAATCTGTCGGCTGAATTCGTTTTCCAGTCGCATGCTGACGATAATTCCATCATCGCCCACTTCACGTTCAAAGAACTCGCTGAAGGTTTCCATGCTGCATCCTTGAGCTTGCAGAATTAGATCGGAGAAGTAGCGGATGACAAATTCACGCAGATTAATCACGGTGTTTTCGATTTCCCGATCTGCCTGTGCGAGCTCCGTTTTCATTCGGCTATAAAGGCTGTCGAGTTTGAGGACTTCTTGAGATATTTTTTCATCGTTATCAATAGCAACGGGCAGCTGGTTGTGCAAAATATCGCGGATAACGCTGCTGCGCATGTCATTGGCCAGAGCCATATTGCCACCGCTGTGTTGGATCTTTTCAGTGGTTGCGGCTTGCAGGCTGGATATGTGAGATAACGATTTAAACTGTTCACTATTCGCCAGCCAGTGCTCAGTCCCTAGATCAAAGGGGTTAGCGGCGACCCCGACAATAGACAAATCTGCCTGTTCCTGCGCGGTAAGGCTGATCATTTCGCTGAGGCGTTTCGCCACATTTGCTCGTTTGATATTCAGGTTATGCTCATAATCATCTTCATCCTCGACATCGGCCACTTCGTCAAAACGACTCAGCACGAATATGCTGCGTGGTAATAAATCGAGTGTACGGAAAAGCCATGTCAGGTCTTCCTGGTGACTTTCCTTAATTGGATTGGTTGGATTCATGACGTAAAGCACCAGATGGGCTTCACTAACGTACTTTTTGGTGATGTCTTTATACTTTTCGATGGCATGAGTATCATCATTTTCCTGTTCTTTGAAACCGAACAGCCCAGGTGTATCGATCAGGACGAAATCCTGACCAACCTCGTACACCTTTACTTCATTAGAGGATTCTTGGTGGCTGATCTTCATGCTGGTCTTATCAAGCTTCTCCATCCAAGCCGCCGCGATAGAGGTTTTACCCTCTGAAAAACCGCCAATGAGTGCCACCTTAAGTTTCTCATCAGCTAAACTGGCTATTGCATTGTGTATTTTACCGCTGAGTGCTGGATCGATGGGAACTCCCGCCAAAGCTCCTTGCTGTAGAAAGGTTTCTAGCTTTTGTAGAAGTTTCACCGCATGAGTTTGTTGTGCGTTAAATGTATTAAGTGTTTCGTTCATGGCAAGTTACCTACATTACTGATCTGGCGAGATAGAAGGTCAAGTTTTTGGGTGGATCGTTTAAGGATCTTGGCTTTAGATGCGACCTGCTGACCTGGTGTTTTCAAAGCCTGTTCAAGCTGATCAATTGTTTTTTGCATTTGTGGTGTGATGCCCTCCAGAGCAGAATCAATGTCTGTCTGCAGGAGTGAGCGTATCACTGCAAGATTTTCATTTGTGGCTTTGCGTTGCTGGGACTGTTTGTATGAAGTGCTAAAAAATCTAGCCAAGGCTTTGCCGACGGAAATCAAAGATGTTAGTACAGCCGCTCCACCCACCCAGAAGCTTGCTCCTGCGGTGAAAGGGGCAAGCGCAATCCCAGTCAGCCCAGCTAGCAATCCCCATCCATTAACCCCATTATCCATTTTTATCTTGATATCAAAGGCTGGATTGAACTTTTCAGCACGAAGCTTGCCATAGGAGTTGAGCAATTCCTGACTGTATTGTTCAAACCTTGTGAGGATATCTTTGGAGTCTTGCTGGAAGATTTCAACGTCCTGCTGAATGCCTTTAATCAACTTTTCGCTGAATGCCTCCTGCTGCTGCGTAATGCAACTGTGCAGGCTACTTTTAAATTCATCGCTACTGATATCTTGTTCAATCACTGAGTAGACCGAAGCACGTACGGAGCTGACCAGTTCATCAACTAATTTGGTTCTGAGGGCTTCCAGGCGGTGCCGGAACAAACTGAAACTTTGACGCAGCTGTTTACATGAATTTTCACTATCCTGTTCCAGTTGTTCGGCCACTGTGGAGAAGATCTCGTGAATATGCCGGACTTTGGCATTGCTTTCATCAACCCTCCCTTTGGCTTGGCTGAAGTTGGCGGCTTTGATTCTGGCGGCACTGTTCCCAAGTAATTTTTCACTGAGCATCCTGATAAAAGCCCGCATGTGCGAAATTTCCAAAAGCTCGTCGGCATCAAAGCTATCAAGAAATTTTTTGCGTCGTTTAGCATATTGTGAATCGGGAGCAAAGTGGTCTGTAGAGGCTACAAATGCCGGAAGTACGCTGAGGGAAAATACGCTACGATAATTTTTACCCAATTGTTCATGCATTTTTTTATCGAGTTCAATCAGACTATTTTCTTCATCATCTTTAAGTAGTGGCTGATTCTTAATGGCCATTGGATTGACAATTTTCTTGTTGAAAATCGTCCACACTTCGGTTTGATCTTTGAGATGTGTTTTGATCTTTTCTAGCGTGCCCTGACGTTGATCATCACCTGTTTGCGGCGGGGCTGGCTGGTTGGTAACATAGAACACGGCATGTGCCGTTTGAACTGCATCCTCGATCTCTTTCAGCACTAACCCTTCTTTGCCTTCAATACCGGGAACGTCCAGCAAAGCGAACTTATGACCATCCAGTTCCATGTTGTAACGCTTGGTTTGACGAGTGAAGTCAGAACTGCCATCGCCGATGATGGCACCATCGGCCATTGCATTCAGTTCCTTCAAGTGGCTCTCTGACTGTTGCTGTCTCTGAATCAACTCATTTTTTTTCTGCTCAGCTTCACCCTGCTCATCGAGTAACTTACGGATAGCACATTCATGTGAGTCAACGGTATCCTGCACCTGTTGTCTGGCCGTCTTGAGTTCGATTTCTTGTGGCATCTTTCGAAACCAGGAGAGGAGCTTCTGCCATAGTGAAGCCGTACGCTTATGTTCATTGATCTGATTTTGCAGAGACTCAATATGTTTCAGATCTATCTGTTGCTGTTGATCAAAAGCCAGTCTGACGGCCGCGATTTTCTCCGTGATCACAGCGAGTTTATTCTCAGCCTGTTCAGTCTCTTGTACCAGTTTCTGAAAACAGTTCTCACTTAAAAAATATTTTTCCTGCACTGCCCGGAAAGCAAGTTGCTCATTCATTTTTCCGGACTCATGAAGCAGAATACGCAGCGTCTCAATGATGCTGGATTTCCCTGCTCCGGTTTCCCCGTAAAAAGCGACAGTAAACGTATTCCACTCAGCATTCATTTCCAATCGAGCTAACTGAGCACGTAATTCTGTCTGATGTAGGGCTAATTGTTCGAGCGCATCGGCTTGGGTACCATCAAAATCCTTATCACAGCTCTGGCTCTGCAATGAATGTATAATGTGGTCCAGTTCTTCAGTGATAATCTGATAGATCTCACTTGGGTGTTTAAGTTCTAAGGTCACAATATGCTCTTTACATTTAAGAATAAGTCATCAGGTTTATTTATCACTGAAATTGAACTGAAGTGAGCAATTAAGTCTGCACCTCCCCTTTGAACGTCTCAATAAACGTGCCAATATTCTGGCAAACAGTCTGAATTTTTGTTGTATTACGTATCAACATCGCTTCCAGCGAGCTGACACCCAGCCAAGCCGACTAAACGCTCACACAGCGACTGACGCAAACACAAACAAGAGATACTGGACGAAAGCTCAGATGTGGCCATGCGTATGGGTGGCAATTTGTGTACACCATAATCTCCCCACCACATGGCCAATCCTTAGTGTCTTACTTCACCACTTCCATCAGCTTACCGAAGCTATCCACGACGTCATACTTCACGTTTTCTGGAGCAAACTTCTTGTTGATCTCATCGAAGAACTTACGGGCACATTTAATCTTGGTAGTTTCAATAGGCCGTAAATCCAGTGACGACATCGAGCCCTTGGTCTCAGCAACGAAATACACATGCTTGACCGAGCCTTCTTTGAAGGAAATGGCCCAGTCGGGGTTGTAATCACCGACTGGGGTTGGAATCAGAAAACCACGTGGCAACTTGGCATATACCACCACATCCTTGCTGGTATCCAGCTCTTCGACGAACTTGCGCTCAATCGCAGAGTCGGTAAGCACGTAGTCATAGATGTGATTTTGCAGTTTATTCCCGGCCTTACTCAAGTCCTGTTTGCTTTGACCAGTGGTAAAGATATCCAGATCAAACTTGTCTTCTAGCGTGTCATAGGCCAGATGCTCGATGATGACATTGGCCTTTTGTTCATTAACCAAGCGAATGGCTTCGGCAATGAAGCTTTCCGGGTTGCTCTTGAATTGCGCGAAGACGTCAGCATTGAGGCCTTTAAGAATTTCGGCAGCGGCTCGTCTTGTCAGCAAAGTTCCCTCTGATAACTTGCCAATCAGATCGTACTGCACAGCAGAGTGAATTGATGTGTTGTCCGATTCTGTTTCGGTAACTTTTAACTCGAAGGCATTACCCTTTTTGAGGTCATCGTAAGTTGCCGTATCAGCCTGCTCGCCACGGTGGATGGTGTATTGCAACGGTGTCACTCGCAACCCAGCATTCTTGTCATTGAGCGCCTTGATCGCATTGTTCACTAGCTCAACATCATCAAACAGCACGCTGTAAGTAGCCTTGCGATTGATTCGACCCCATAGCGCCTTGAATTCCTGCTTTTCAAAGTTGGCATTGGGCTGCAGTCTTTTGGGCTTGCGACCATCTTCTACCTGCATGAGCTGGTTTTCGCTGAATACGCTGTCAATCAGGTGGAATACCTGCTCCGCATAGGACTGCAGTTCATCCGGCAATGCCACCAGCGTGCCGTCTTTCTTGGCTTGATGGTACTTCTCCGTGATATTGCGTTTTTTATCAACGTAGCCGTTCTGGATTAGATAAAACTCAATGTCCGTGGCCTTTTCATCCGAGACCGTAACCGGGCCTTCGTTCGTGTTCATCATCTTGCCCGTGAAGTAGGCCTTGTCCGCCACACGCGGACGAGCTGACAAGGACTCGCTAATGTCCTTCTGCAAGGCTGTTACGAAGTCCTTGTAACTTTCGCTGGCCACAACTGTCAGTACGTTAATGTCATGAACAATGGACGGATGATCCATGCGATCACCATTCTGATTGACAGACAAACGCAGGCCGCGCCCGACCTCCTGACGACGTGAAATGGTGTTATCACTATGTTTGAGCGTGCAGATAACGAACACGTTCGGGTTATCCCAACCCTCACGCAAAGCCGAGTGTGAGAAGATAAAACGCACTGGCTCAGCTAGTGATAATAACCGTTCCTTGTCTTTGAGGATCAGATCATAAGCATCTACATCATCCGACAAGCCCGCATTTTCACCACGTGCAGCAACCTTGGGATCGGTGAGGCGCTTGCTCTTCTTGTCAATGGAAAAGTAGCCGCTGTGCGTCTTATCGGCCGCAATGCGGCGTAGATATTTAGCATAAGGGGCATCCCCCTCCATAAACCCATTATCAAAGGCTTCTTGAAGGTGCTTAGCGTACTCCTCTTCAAAGATTTTTGCGTACTCGCCTTTTTCATCGGCAGCGGTGTAGTCCCGGTACCTGGCGACTTCGTCGATAAAGAACAACGAGAGAACCTTCACCCCTTTATCGAAGAGCTCCATCTCCTTGTCAAAGTGCGCCTTGATCGTCTCACGGATCTGAATGCGGCGCAGCGCTATCTCGGAAACATCACCAGTCGCATCACCCACCGTCAGTTCTACACCATTGGTAAAGCTGAAGGTGTCCGTATTGGCATTGATGTCCGATACCACAAACCCATCGCGGTATTGATCCAGCTCGTTCGATAGCACAAACAGATTGTCACCCTTCCCCAGTTTGCGAGTGACACGCTTGATGTTGCCACCGCTGAGTTTCTGTTCGAGCTCCACAACCGCGATTGGAGGTTTTTTGTTTGAGATTCCGATGGCTTGTAAATAGAGATAGGCGTTGGTTCCCGCCTGTCCCTTCACCGAGATCCCGCGCACCTCAATCTTCTTCACCAGCTTCTGGTTATAGGCATCGAGCGCATCCAGGCGGTGGATCTTGTTGTGTGTGGTCTTGTGGGTCGCGGAATAGCGCAACACCATCAATGGGTTGAAATTAGCCAAAGAATCCAGCGTTTTGCCTCCCTCCATTCGCTGCGGCTCATCAAGGATCAAGATGGGCCGGTTGGCGCTGATCACATCGATCGGGCGACGTGACTGAAAATCATCGAGCGCTTCATAGATACGGCGGTTATCTTTGCCGGTGGCGTTAAACGCTTGCACGTTGATCACCATGACATTGATACTGGCATCGGAGGAGAAGCTCTCCAGATGGTGCAACTGCTTAGAGTTGTAAATAAAGGAGCGGGCCTTCTTGTGGTAGGTCTCCTGAAAGTGCTCGGCCGTGATTTCCAGCGACTTGGCCACGCCCTCGCGGATTGCAATGCTCGGCACCACTATGACGAACTTGCTCCAGCCGTACTGTTTGTTCAGCTCGAAAATCGTCTTGATGTAGCAATAGGTCTTGCCAGTCCCCGTTTCCATCTCGATATCAAGATTTAGCCTGGCGACCTTGTTCTTGACCAAGCTCTCCGACAACGGCAGGTTTTGCTGGCGCTGCGCCTGTTGGATGTTATTAAGCAAGGAAACCTCACTGAGGGTTAGCTCAGCATTTTTAAAACCGGTATCAACCGCAAACAGATCTCCCATGCCGTTTTTGGTATTACCAGGGTCAAGGCGATAGCTCATGGCCGCATCAGAGGCCGGTGGCTGCCCCTGAAAAATATCGACGACCGCCTGCACGGCGGCAGCCTGATAGGGCTGATGTTTGAATTTAAGTTTCATCACGCGCCCCTCAGATGCATTTCACTTCGGTTGCGGGCGACAAGAGCTTAAAAATCTGCTCAACGTTGATCTTGACCGCACTGTTCTTGTAGCCCGCGTCGCGGAACACCACGCGCAACGGCTGATGTTTGACCAGTTCCTTCACAAAGGGTTCGTCGATGCTACTGCTGACATCGAAGCAGGCGGCCAGCGCGTTGCTATCCACGAAGTATACATCTTTGCCTTGGATAGCCCTTTTCTCGATGGGCAAGGCAAGGTCAACGCCCCAGTCCAACATCACCTGGAACAGTAAGTCCTCGGGCGTCCGGTCGGGCTTGATGTTATCCAAGGCGTCAAGCAGACTGGCTTGAGTGACAGCATCAGGTGTGTAGAAGACCTCGGCCATGTTGGACGTGTCGATCTTCAACACGCGGAACCCGATGTCCATGCTGCCATTGGCAAATTCAGAAACGATTTTCCGGCCCGCGCGGCGGATGCGCTCCCTACTCACATCTGCGATGGTTTTGTAGCCAGCCTTGAACGCTTCTGATTTCTCATTAATCTCCTCTGGAAGTTGAATCATGACGAATCTTCGAGACGAACCATCTAAGCTATTTGCTGCAATAGTTGCATGTGCGGTGGTCGCTGATCCCGCAAAAAAATCCATCACAATATCGTCGCCCGCAGTGGTCATTTCCACTAGTGCCTGAATGATAGTTTCATCTTTCGGAAAATCAAAAACATGTGCTTCCATCAACGCATCAAGTCGAATTGACGCACCACGCCCATCTTGATAGAAAACGCTATAAGCAGCTTCTTTGTTTGCCTCATGAAGATATACCTTCAATGTTGGCCGCGTCTTTTCGTCTGCACCAAATCGAATGCGCTCATCTGCAAGCAACTCCTTCATGCGCTCCGGGGCAAATGACCAGCCATTAGGATGCATATTCACTGGCTTCCCAGTTATTGGATGCAAAATTTCATAGCGCGAACGCGATGTGGGCTGTGGTTTGCGAAGATCACTTGCAAAATAGATACCTCGCTTGTCAACGTATTGATAGTGTTTATGCCGCTTACTTGGATCATTATCGGAGAGGCTGCCATACCATTTCCGCAAGCCAGCTTCGACAGCCGCATCGTCGCCACCAAACTTACGGCGCAACTCCGAATAGGTTTTCTCAATTTCGGTGAGGCCCTTTTTCAGAATTTGCCACGAGGCTCCTTGCTCTTTAAGAGCATTCATACTACGCGCAAAGCAAACGATGTATTCGTGTGACGCCGATATAAAGCGCGAGTCATTCTTTCTTCCTGCTGCCCAAACCATCGTACCAACAAAATTCTCTGCACCGAAAACTTCACTGGCTATGCTTTTTAAGTTCTCAAATTCAGCATCATTGATCGAGATAAAGACGGCACCATCTTCTTTTAATAACCCCCTAGCAAGACGAAGCCGTGAATAAATCATTGAGAGCCAATCGGAATGAAAGCGGCCATTCGATACTGTGTTGGCCACCAATCTATTTCCGTCTTCATCCACTTGATTTGAACGACGCAAGTATTCGTCTGCATCTTCGGCAAAGTCATCCTCGTAAATAAAGTCGTTCCCGGTGTTGTACGGCGGATCAATGTAGATCAGCTTCACCTTGCCCAGATACGTCTCCTGCAACAGCTTCAGTGCATCAAGGTTGTCTCCCTCAATGAACAGGTTCTTCGTCGTATCGAAGTCCACACTTTCCTCACGCACCGGGCGCAGTGTCTTGGCAATCGGCGCGTTAGCCGCGAGCAAGGCTTCGCGCTTACCGGGCCAGTTCAGGTGGTAGCGTTCTTGCGGTCCTTCCCAAATCGACTCAGCAAGCTCCTGCCGCAGTTGGTCAAAATCCACCGCCAGTTTCACACTGCCGTCTTCGCCCTTGGCTTCGGTGATGCAGCCTGGAAACAGATCGCGAATGCGGGCGATGTTGTCCTGCGTGAGATTTGGTGAATGCATTTTTAGCTTTTCCATGTTCTTTTCCTCTGGACGTCGCACTGTTGCGCGGCGTCCTAATTCTTTCTGGGCTGGTTTTATTCGGCGTCAGAATTGTTTTGGTGTTTGAGCTCGGCAAATTTGGCAGCCATCGTTGGGTTGCCGCGCGTGAGTCGCTTGACCGTCAGGTCTTCGGCTTTATCGTTGGCAAGCCGAAGATTGTTGGCGGACTTGTGCAGGGCTTCTTTGGTCTTTTCAAGGTCCTTGATGGCTTCGTCGATGCGCTTGACCGCTTCTTCAAACCCATCTGAAGCCAAACGCCAGTTGCGACCGAATGCGGTCTTGAAGTCATCGAGCTGGGTTTCAAATTGGGTGATGTCGATGTTCTGCGCCTTCACCAGCGCCAGCTCGGACTTGTATTGAAGTGACTTCATCGCTGCATTGCGTAGTAGCGTGATGATGGGGATGAAGAACTGAGGCCGAACGACATACATCTTCGGGTAGCGGTGAAACACATCAACGATCCCAGCGTTGTAAAGTTCACTGTCTGGCTCCAGCAGGGAAACCAGCACGGCGTATTCGCAACCTTTTTCGGTGCGGTCCTTGTCGAGCTCCTTGAAGAAGTCTTCGTTTTTCTTCTTGGTTGCTGTTTCGTCGCCTTCGTTCTTCATCTCGAACATGATCGAGACGATCTCGGTGCCTGCATCATCCATGTCCCGGAAGATGTAGTCGCCCTTGCTGCCGGTGCGAACGTCGTTGTCTTTTTCGAAGTAGGCCATTGGGAATGCGGTGGCTCGGAGACGGTTAAACTCAATCTCGCAATGCTGCTCCAGGGTTTCCCCAATCATCTTGGTCGACAGCCGTGCCTTCATGTCCCGCAGACGTACAATCTCACCATCGCGATCTTTAAGCTGTGTTTCGTATTTATCTTTGAGTGCAGTCTCGGCAAGTTGCTTTTCCAATGCTGCTCGCTCTAGTCCGTTCTTGAGTTCGTCACGCTCCTTCGTCACCACGCTGACCGCTTCGGTGAGCGCGAGCTTTTGTGTAACTTCGCCCGCTGCAAGCTTGGCCTGCAGACGCTGAATCTCCGCATCCTTGGTGGCCTCGGCTTGCTGTAGCTCACTTAATCGCTTCGCCTCGGCCAGTTGAGCTTTAGTTTCAATCTCTTGCTTTGCTTTTTCCAGCGCGTTCCTCAGTGCATCGCGATCTTTTTCTACCGCGCTCAGCGCCTCACTGACAGCAAGCTTTTGCGCCACCTCTCCTGCATCCAGCCTAGCCTTTAATGCCTGGATTTCGGCATCTTTTTCAGAAGCAGCCTTCTGCAATTCGCTGGTAACCTTGGCTTGAGCCAGCTCGACCGCATTTTGCTTGTCCCTTTCGGCCAGCTCAAGGCGTTCATGTAACTGCTTCTCAAAGTCAGCATCGCGAACCTGTTTCAGAATGTCTGAGTAACCAGCTTCATCAATCTTGAAAGCCTTGCCGCAATGGGGGCAGATGATTTCATGCATAGTCATTTTCCTTCTACCTTGGCCAAAATTTGCTGGAGCATCTCTGGCACCGCCCCTGCGGATTTGAGTGTCGCCGTGCGGTATGCGAGTTGGTTCTTCGAGAGACTAATACCTGTGGCAATCTCGATTTCACTGCAAGCAGCTAGCCACTCAGGCCAGTTGGCTACGAGAAATGATTCCAGATGGTCTTCAAAAATGGCGACTGTGTCGCCTACGACAGCTTCCGGAAAATCTTCTTCAGCAATACCGAAGTATTTCAGAGCTGTCCGGTTTTCTCGGGCATTTTTTGCAAGTTCTTCATCGATCTTGTTTTGCTGTTTTCCTTTGGCTTTTGCTCGCGCCGCACATGCTCTGTCAGCATCGAAAAGCGCATAAACCGGGATACCGAGTGCGGACAGGATGGCATGGACAAGAGGAATCGACGTCTTGCCTCCGACTGGGACAATGGAAATACCAGCGGCTTCAAGCGCACCATGAGATATTTTGTCGCCTATACCGTGGAACACCGATGACTCGGTGGTACCCTCCACAAGAAAAGCGCGATGGGCAAAGAGGGCTACAGCCAGTTGCTCTGAAACGATGCCATCTAACTGACGTTCGACAACATCACCATTTACTATCTGGTGCAGCCTGGTCTTCACATCATCAATGGAGGCAAAGTGGATAGTCACAGTCGGAGTCTCTCCAGATGATCGCGTCAATCTCCTGACATGATCAAAATGGCGGGCCTCAAGGAAATAAGGGCTGTGCGTTGCATAGGTTACTTGGATACACTTGTCGGGGTCTTCAACAAGTGAGCGGAGCACTTTTGCAAACGCCTGTGCCTGAATCGGGTGCTGAAAGAGCTCAGGTTCTTCAATTGCTAAACAGATGACTCCGTCGGCTGAAGCTGCTCCCGATTGTGCCAAGAGCTGGAGCGCCGAGATCAGAATAGTCCGCTGAAAACCATGCCCCTGTCGCTCTACCGCTGTTTCGGTTGTACCATCGAGCACGGATACTTCGAACGTGGTCTTGGGGGCTTTGAGCTCTACCTCTGCGGGAGAAACCGTGACCGCCCGACCGGGTGAGTATGAGCAAACAACCTCGTTAAGCTGCGTCGTCATCACCTTAAGCTGGGCTTGGAATTTCTCTTCGTAGACTTTCTGCTGCTTTGCTCTGGACTCCTCGACGATTGCCGCAATCTCCTGATCTGCCGCTGCACGATCAACGGAGCGTTCCAGGATGCGTCCGATGATGCTCGATTTACCGTCAATGGACTCTTCGCTTGCACGAAGGTCTGCAGTCACCAGCACAAAATCGAAGAGGCCGCTCATCTTGCCGCCGCTGTTGAAACCAAAGAAGTTGGTTTGCAGCGATTCGGGGGCGTCTACGAGTAACTCTGTATGTGATGCCTCCCAGGTAGTCATTGCCTGGTCAATGGCTGTACCGGTAGTGGCTGTAGGAAGCTCCAGCTCTGGACGACTAGTTCTGAGATTTGTATAAAGCTCCCTCTTCGCCGCTACGCCATTTGCAGTTTTGATTACGTTGAACTCTGGGAATCCCTTTGCGTTTGCAGAGAGCACATCGGTGCCGTCAGCTGAACGGCGCTTCCACGCCGTGAATGTAGCTGCGCCCTCTGGAGTGTACTTACCAAGCGCCTCCCGATCCTTTTCGGTGAGATCTGCGAATGTGACTTGCACCTCGATGTCTTCGCTAGCTTCTCCAAAGGAGCAGTCTTTCTCTGTCAGCGAGCCGGGCTTGCCGTTGAAGAACCAATCGAGTGCATGTAGCACTGTCGACTTGCCAGCGCCGTTCGGCCCTATGAATGTCGTAACGGAGTCGAAGGGAATCGTGACGTCTTTGAGTGCCCGGAAGTTTTTGATGCGAACGGATTGAATCTTCATTTCAGTTTTATTCCCTTATACCTGTTGTGATCTATCAATGTTTGAGTTCTTCCAGTTCTATTTTCAACATTCGCAGTTTGGCGTTGATCTCTACCTTGCGGTTGAATTGTTTTTCTTTGGCAAGTCTGCTGGCTATTTTTTCAACCTCACGTTGCTTGGCTGCAACCAGTTCGACACGTGCGACCAAATCCGCGAGACTTTCTTGTAGGCGCGCGGGCGTGGAGATCAGGCTGTGAAGCAACTGCTCATACAAGCCGCCCAAGTCGAGTGCTAAGGGCATGGCGGCGCGCTCACAGTCACTCGGCAACCAGGCTGTTGCAAAGTAGTCACTCAAGACCCAACGGCTGGCGTCTGACTCATTGGGGCGTTTGTACGCAGCGATCACCTTTGTTCGGCCATCAAAGCTCAGCTCGAAGATAATGGGAAACTGCACTGCGCCATCGATGCAACGCAAAACGTCCAGATTCAGCTCCGATGCCTTGAGCTGGATTGAGAAAATCTGAAGCTCTGGTACTCCCAGCCTGGCGGGCAGGTTGATCGTTTCCGGAGCCAACTTGTATTGCCAGACGATCTGCTCCACCTGCTCGACGAACAAGTCCTTCAGCCTCGTATTGGCGCCGCTGTGTTCGTAGATCTTATTCTTTGGCAGGGTACGACCAAAGACAGCCTGCTTCGGATAATTGATGAACGCGGTATTCGACTCAAATCGCGCAGATTGACTCATCCGGCCTCCTGAATGATAAGGAAGGTGAGCAGTTCGAAGTCGTCCAGCCCGGCGATGGTATTGACCAGCGCGGTGGTCTTACCGCCGCAGAAGAGGCTGTCCAGATCCTTCTCTTCTTTCACTTCAATCATTGAGCGGATGGCCTTGCCAAGCAGGTCCGAATACACCTGCATCTTGCGGCCATCGGCCGTTTCCTCGTTGAATAGCAGACAGGCATCTGTAATAGGCTGGGCTTGTCCCTTGCAGCAAGTGCGTACCAGATCCAGTAAACGTTTGACTTCGGTGTGATCGTGAATGACTTCACCCTCGCGATTGATATAGACGAGGTAGTAAGGGTGCAGCCGGTTGTGTTGACTGACGTTGACGCTCGGATTGCGGTTGCGCAGCGTGAAGATCACACCAGGGCGCAGGCCCATCTCCGGCTTAGCAGACACTACGGCGTGCATCCCGCTTGGCACGTTGCTCAATTCGCCATTAGCCTTCACATAGTTGAGCAAGTCCATTCGGAAGTCATTGAGCCCGAGATCAGTGATCGACACTCCGGTTTTCAGGTCTTCCAGCTCAATAACCTCCTCCTGCAGACGTCGCAATTGCTCTTTGCGATAAGACACGTCGTTGGCTTGAGCACTCAGCACGTTGTCATCGCCAGTGGCTGTGACATCAGCAATCATCATCCGGCTCTCAACTCGTTCCTTCAGATTGATATATTCGTCGAGTGAGATGTCTGGCCAGTAGTTAACCAGTTGGATGCTGCTATTAAGTGAACCGATGCGATCCACTCGGCCGAAGCGCTGGATGATGCGCACTGGATTCCAGTGGATGTCGTAGTTGATAAGATAGTCGCAGTCCTGCAGATTCTGGCCTTCAGAGATACAATCGGTGCCGATCAACAAATCGATCTCTGCCTCCTCATTTGGCAGCACGGTGGCTTTCTCCTTCGAGTGAGGCGAGAAAAGGGTGAGCAGTTCCTGGAAGTCATAGCTCTTCTTCAGCGTGCATTTTGGCGCACCCTTGCCGGTGACTTTCGCGCTGTGCAAGGTATGTGTTGCCAGCAATTCCGGAGCCAAATTGGCATACAGATAGTCAGCGGTGTCGGCGAAGGCGGTGAAGATCAGTACCTTCTTGTTACCGGGATTCAGGGGTGCTGTGATCTTCTTCAGGATCAGTGCCTTTACGTGCTGCAGCTTAGCATCATCGGCAGCTGTGATCTTATTCATCGACGTCAGCAAGGCATCAATGATTTCCAGATCGACCTTCAGCTCGTGCTCCCATGAAGGCAGGTCCATATCGGCGAGGCTGATTTTGACTTTGCCGCCGATCTCGCTGTCGCCAATGTTGGGCAAGTCGTCGTCTGCGTCAAGGTTTTCCAACTGCTCGGTCAGGTCATTGATTCTGCCGTTAATACCGCTGAGGTCACCGGTGTGATTGAACGAGCTGATCTTGTCCAGTGTATTTGTGAGGTTCGTGCGCAGGGACTGGAGCGTCAAGCGGAAGGACTCAATCGAACTTTCCAGGCGCTTGAGCAGGTTGGTCGTCATTAATGCCTGCAGGCTCTTTTCGCGATCGACTTGCTTAAGCTTGCCCTTGCCTTCGACCTGAGTGTCATACATCTCCTCGTACTTCTTGAGCCGACTGGGCAGGATGTAGCTGATCGGGGCGTAAACGGCGAGCCGGAGCAAAGACAGTTGCTCGAAGATTTCGTTGAAACTCATCACATCCGTTCGCTGCGTGAGCGGACAGTGGAACGACAAGGGCTTGCGGCGCTCGGGGAATTGGCCGATCTCCGTGGTGTCGTAGAAGGTTTGAATATGCTTGCGCGAGCGTGCGATGGTGACGCTGTCGAGCAATTCGAAGAAGTCGAAGTCCAACGAGTCCAGGATGGCTCGCGCTGTGCGCTCTTCCGGCGGAAGCTTTGCCCATGCATTGAAGCTGGCCTGCGCACCACGGAAAATGTCTTCTACCGTCTTGCTGGTACGCAGCTTCTTGCTGAGGTTTTCTGAATCGCCTTCGTAGGCTAGTGCCAATTGGTTGCGCAGGTCATTGAAGCGGTTGTTCACCGGGGTGGCCGAAAGCATCAGCACTTTGGTTTTCACGCCCTCCTTGATGACCTTGTTCATCAGTATCTGGTAGCGGGTTTCCTTGTCTTTGTAGGCGTCATTGTTGCGGAAGTTGTGTGACTCGTCGATGACGACGAGGTCGTAGTTGCCCCAGTTGATGCGATTCAATGGTGTTCCAAACGACTCGCCGCTCGTACGGCTGAGGTCAGTATGACAAAGCACGTCGTAGCTGAACCGGTCGCGAGCAAATATGTTGGTCTTAAGGTTGCGGTTATAGTTCAGCCAGTTGCCCGCAAGTTTTTTGGGGCATAACACCAGAACTGACTTGTTGCGCAGTTCGTAATACTTTACGACGGCAAGTGCGGTGAAGGTTTTGCCCAAGCCCACGCTGTCGGCCAGGATGCAACCGCTGTAGTTTTCAAGTTTGTTGATGATCCCAGTGGCAGCATCTTTCTGGTAATTGAAGAGTTTGTTCCAGATGAGCGTGTCTTGATAGCCCGTGCGGTCATTGGGCAGGACATCCTCGTTGAGGTCGTCCAGAAACTCATTGAAGATGTTATAGAGCATCAGGAAGTAGATACTTTCAGGCGAGTTTTCCTGGTAGACGGATGCAATGTGGTCGCAGATCTGCGCCGTTACATCCTCCAGCTTCTCAGGATCTTGCCAGATCTGGTTAAACAGATTGAGGTAGGTCGCCGTAAACGTCGACTCGTCCATTTTGTTGACGAGGTTTGAAACAGCATTGCCTTGCTGGTAGCCAAGATCGACGGCCGTAAATCCGTGCAGTGGCATGTAGGCAGTCTCTGCGGCGGCGGCCTGAACACAAGCAAACTGCTGCATCGGAGCCTTGCTGCGATTGGACTTGAATGTTGTCTTACGCCGCATCCAGTCCGCACACTCTTTTGCAATTGCGCGCTGGGTCAGTTTGTTGCGCAGCTGAATTTCGAACTCACTACCGTACAGACTACGTTCGCGGTCAGCCTTCGGTATGTGGAATTCTTTGCGTTCCTTACGAATCTTGTCGGTTACTTCATTGGCGGTGAACGTCGGCGAGGTAAAGATGAATTGCAGCTCGTCGATTTTTTCCAGCTCTGCTTTTAGCGCTTCAAACGCGTACATCGAAAAGCAGGAGGCGGCGATCTTCAGGCGAGCACCGGGTTTGAGCGTCTGCTTTAGGTCGTCTCCGAGCAGGCGATTGATATTGTCGATCAGTTCCATCAAGAGTCAGCCTTTATAGAGGTGCTATAGCCTGGTGCCAGTAAGGCGTTTTTCACGCCGTAGATCGCGAGATGATCTTTGAGCCATAAACGGTACTCCGGTCCATTTAGGCAATGATCGGGTGAGCAGTCAACACGCCAGCGCTGCAACATATAGCCTGCCACCGCTGCACGAACGTACATCCTAATCGAGCCACCGGTCATCCCGTAGTCCATCTCGATGATTTCGGGGCGTTCAACACGTGGGTGCGGCACGAAATCCAACTCAACGATGCGCGTCCACTGGATATCATTATCCGGTCGTTCGTTGGCCTGCGGAACCTCTTCAAGCAATGTTGGCGCTTCGATGCGGGTGACGACGAAATCCCGAAACTCTCCACTCTTGCGATCAAAGGCCCGGGCGTGCCAGCGCAGGCCGGTATCTACCAAAGCAAAGGGCACAATGACCCGTTCGGACTTTCCGCTGCTCATCGAGTGGTAGCGGATGGCGACGGGGCGCTTGGAGTGGATGGCTCGACAAATCACGGCCAACACATCCATCTTGGGTATGCTCAGGGCTGTGGGGGATTCACAGGGTAGCAACGCCTGCATTGGGCCATTCACGCCATCGCCAAAGCCCAGAGCCAGCGCCGAAAGAACACGCTGCGATGCGTGCTCGAACAACGGAGAGAACGCCTGCCCGATACGATAGATCTTGTCGCTACCATCAAAGGTGATGTTATTCGGAGCGATCTCCCGGTACAAAGCCAAATCGCGAGTCGCCCCTGCTGGAGCCACGCCGAAGCGCTCAATCAGATCTGGGCGACCGATCTCACCGAAGAAGTAAAGCCGAAAATCGATGTAGGCCAGCCGTTCGCGCTGGACCTGACTCAAGTCGTCAAGCCGCTTACAAGGGGGACTAGGCATGAATCATCACTATAGGGAAAAATAAAAATTTAATACGGTAATCAATAAAGTGCCATGATTATAATCAAATTGATGACAATCAGCATTAATACTTATGTAAAAGCAAGAGATGACGTTTCAAATATAGACAGTCATCGTATTAGCTGATGTTTCTATAACGTTAGATTAATGCCTAACAACTATAAAACCTTACTGCCCAATGCCCTATCGCCCCTCGGACAATTTGCCCTTATCCACTGATCGGGCCTGAGGATGAGGGGGGCAGAATAACCTAACGACTTAGGGGCCGGGATCACAGGCGGCAGCTGTTTAACGCTTACCTTAATTCAAATTATTTTCAGACATATATCATTCTTCTGAACATACCCGACTAACGGCGGAATCTCACGATTCTGCCGTTTTTGTATTATTTTTCAGAGGAGTAGTAATGAACAATTCTGAAGGTTTGAAGTCATTTCAGCAATCGCTTTCCGGCCTACCGCAGTGGGTAACAGAGCGGATTCTGCAACAAATTAACCAGTTAACTGACTACGAGCCAGTGATCGGCATTATGGGTAAGAGCGGTGCCGGTAAATCCTCACTCTGCAATGCCCTGTTTGCCAGTGAGGTATCACCGGTCAGCGATGTGGCCGCCTGCACCCGTGAACCTTTACGCTTTCGTCTGCAGGTTGGCGAGCGCTATATGACCGTCGTGGATTTACCCGGTGTAGGCGAAAGTGGCGCTCGCGATACCGAGTATGCTGCGCTGTACCGAGAACAGCTTTCTCGCCTCGACCTGGTGCTGTGGCTGATTAAGGCCGATGACCGGGCGCTGGCAGTGGATGAACACTTTTATCATCAGGTGATTGGTGAGGTATACCGGCATAAAGTGCTGTTTGTTATCAGCCAGTCGGACAAGGCCGAACCCACCAGCGGTGGGGGACCATTGTCTACGGCGCAGAAGCAGAATATCAGCCGCAAAATCTTTCTGCTGCATGAGCTGTTCCAGCCTGTGCATCCAGTATGTGCGGTGTCTGTCCGTCTGCAGTGGGGACTGCGGGTGATGGCCGAGCGGATGATTAAGTGTCTGCCACGCGAAGCTACCAGCCCGGTGGTGTCGCAACTACAGTCTTCCTTTCGCACGACGGTAGTCCGGGAGCAGGCTCGTAGCGATTTTGGTGAAACCATCGGTGCTGTACTCGATAGCATCAGTGCCTTTCCCCTGATACCCGCCCCGGTGCGGGCCGTCATTCAGGCCATGCGCACCACCGTGGTGTCAGTGGCCCGTGCCGTCTGGGATTTCTTCTTCTGAGTATTTAACCCATCCCTGTTATTTCCCTAACCCTGTCGCCGATGCGACGGGGATTTCTTTATTTGTTTTCCCGTTATGAGGAGTCTGCTTATGACCCGTCTGGCTTCGCGCTTTAGCGCCGCAAATCTTATCCGTCGTGACCGTCCGTTAACCCGTGAGGAGCTGTTTCGCGTGGTGCCCAGCGTATTCAGCGAAGACAAGCACGCATCCCGCAGTGAGCGTTACACCTGCATTCCCACCATCACTTTGCTGGAAAACCTGCAACGTGAAGGTTTTCAGCCGTTCTTTGCCTGCCAGACACGCGTCCGTGACCAGAGCCGCCGGGAGCACACGAAACATATGCTGCGCCTGCGCCGTGCCGGGCAAATCACTGGTCAGCAGGTTCCGGAAATTATTCAGCTCAACTCGCATGACGGCTCCAGCAGCTACCAGATGCTGCCGACCCTGTTCCGTAGTGTCTGCTGTAATGGCCTGAGCCATGCAGTAATACCCCACCACTTACATCCCTTCAGCATTACGGAATAACCGATATGAAAACATCACCCGATTCACTATCATGGGCGGCATTGTCACATCTGTCCCCCGTCGAAATCTGGCGCCTCCTGCTGGGATATCTGCTCAGCCAGCACAACGGACTGACTCTTAACGACACGCCGTTTGGCAGCGATGGCGTGATTCAGGAGCACATTGAGGCCGGTATACCGCTGGCGGATGCCCTGAATGATGTTGTTGAAAAATATGACCTAGTACGTACAGGCCAGAGCAGCTTCCGTTTCACGGTGCGGTCTTCACTTATCACCCCCACGGATGTCCTGCGGGCACGGAAAGCCACAGGGCTTCTGAAGCGGGGCTATTACAGGCGGGTGACGGATATCACGCAAGGTCTGCCGATTGACGGGACACTTCCGGCAGGCACCTTCACCCGCAGACAGGCTGAGGCCACTGCCGCCCTGTATATCAACGTTGGCATTGAGGATGACCAGCACACCCACTTCCGGCTGGTCATTCGCGATGCGGACGGCCAGCTCATCTGGCGGGCATGGAACTTTGAGCCCGGTGCTGGTCATGACCTGAACACCCACCTGCAGCGCTACGGTGTGAAAAAACGCTGACAGCACGCCGCTCCCCCAGACGGGCCAGCGGCGTGCTGTCAGCGTTTTTTCACACCGCAGCGCTGCAGGGGGGGGTGCAGGTCATGACCAGCACCGGGCTCAAAGTTGTTGGTGGAAAGTCCGACCCATGCTTCTTTATCCAAGCGTATCCAGGCATTAAAAAATAGGTCATCGGAGTACTGTTTGTAGACAATGTTGCCGACGATATTCTGTGGGTGTCACACCTGTTTGCTTCTTAAATGCAGTATTAAATACCGATTTAGAATTAAAACCCGAAGCATACATAATATCAAGAATGGTCCGCTTATCTCCCGGCGTGGCCAGTAACTTTTTGGCATACTCTATGCGGTACTCGCTGATAAAGGTAAAAAAGTTCTGCTGAAATCCATTGTTGATAATGGCGGAGAGATCGTGCGGTGAAAGTTTTATCTGGCGCGCAAGCTGGCTTAAGGAGAGGGTGGAATCCAGAAACGGCTGATTCCGACGCATAAAATCCACCACGTTATCTACCTGTTTTGACTCCGGTAACAACAGTGTTTTAACCGGCTGAATATCCACCAGCAGGGTTTCATCTTCCTGCGTTAGCCCCATAAACGCAGCGGGCTGTCGCAGTGCGCAGATCAGCAATGTATTAATGAACGCAAACCCCGCCATACTGACAACAGGCAGTATCCAGGTGGTTTGATCGGTTAGCCTGAACAGATAGAAAAACAGGCAGCAAATGATACTGACGATCCACAGCCCCGCGTAACCCGACAGCAGGAAGCGGAGCCAGAGTATTTGCTGGCGGGCGATATCAGAATAAAGACGCTGGATATCCGAATTAAATGACTGCAAGCGGCCGAGCGAATAGCCCAACCAACCGAGAAATACCCCGTGATAGACCAACGCAAGGGGCAGAGGTTCCGGCATTCCTGGTAAATCCTGTTGTTGTAATATTGTTATTTTTTCCGACTCAGGTAGCGGAACATATAGTGTGAAAAACACAATCAGGCCAGCCGCGAACGGGATTAAGTGTACGGCATGAATGAGCCGAATTTGAAAACGGCAATACATCAGCGATCGGGTATACAGATAGATAGCTGGCGGCTGAAGCAGAGAGATGAGCGTACCGATATAAGCGTAGTTTGGGTGTGAAAAACTTACACCGCTTCCGTAAAGTAAAAGCTCGCCAAAACCGGCGGCGACGGTCAGCAGGACGACCACCAATAGCCGGTTGCTGGTTTGTACAATGTTGGACGGCAAAAGTAGAAAAACAGAAAGCAATACAGCCTGCATTATTCCTGCTGCCAGAAGAAAAACGGATAGCTCAATCAGCATGTATTACCGCCACCAATCATTCAAAACGAGACATAAAGAACGGGTTCCGCTCTGCCTCTTGTTAGCGGAACGTTCGACTTTGCGCTTTGTAGGTTCGACTTTACCAATTCGAACGACGCCCTGATTTCACGCCAGTACTCTGATGTCAAATCGGCAGAGGGTCTGAAATCCTACGTCGATTAACATCCCCAAAAAGCAGATGAACAGGTCGAAAAAGACCCGGGAGCATTATTGTGAAAAAGCAGAAAAACATCAGAACTACCCTGTGCGCGAGCATCGTGATCCTTGCGGGAATGACGATAAGCACAACGGCGTTCGCCCACTGCGACGGCATGGATGGACCGGTGATTACCGAGGCTAAAAGCGCGCTCCAGGCGCATGATGTTACCCCGTTATTAAAATGGGTGCCAGAAAACCGTGAAGATACCGTCAGGAAGGCGTTTGACGAGGCAATAAGCAAACAAGGTGGCAGTCAGGCCGCTCAGGAGAAGGCCGATCAGCAGCTCTTCACCACTCTGGTACGTGTTCACCGTGAGGCGGAAGGCGCGCCCTTTACCGGTGTAAAACCGGCAGGCCATATTCCCGTGGTTGTACAAGAGGCAGATGCCGCACTCAACGCCGGCAATGTTGATAGCCTGGTGGCGAAGGTGACTGCCAATGTTGAGCATGCTCTCCGGGAAAAATTTGCTAAAGCTGAACAAAGTAAGCAACAAGTGAATCAATCGGTTAAACAGGGACGTGGATATGTGAATGACTACGTTCACTACATACATTTTGTCGAAGAAGTGAACGGAATGGCGGCAGGAGGATCGCCTGAGATGGAACATCAGCACTAATTATCATGTCCGCCAGAGATGCCCTTGCGGCATCTCTGAATCACCACGATAACGCCCAGCGAGATTTGGAGGATTGTAATTAAAATTATGTAATTACCTGTTTTTGATATGTTCATTCCGACAACGGATGTAAGTAAATTTATGGACGAAAAAACTCAGAGCTCTGCGGTTGAACGGGCTAAAGGTCCGCAAACTTAATGAGTACATCAGAGAATTTCGACGTGCATACGCCAATGATGCTGAATCGTCACGGATAGAGGCTGCTACAGGCAAGAATACCGTGAACTAAATAGCTGCGCTTAATACCGCTACACTTTTGCCACCCCATGTTGTCCCCCCGGGAATGGGCTGACGGTTTCCATATAATGATGGACCTTTTTCAACAACTGTCACATTGAACGGCACTGATGATTGCGGGTTATCGTGTCGTGCAGCGCCTGCCACAACCGCTCTACGTGGTTCACCCACGGCGAGTAAACTGGCTGGTAAATCACCCGAACTTCGGGTTTGCTTTCAGCCAGCCCTGAGTTTTACGGCTTTTATGGATGATGTAGTTATCCACGATGAGCGTGATTGTTTTCGCTCGCCGGTATGTCGCTTTCAGATGTTTTAACAGACTGATAAATAAAGATGAACTTTTGCTGTTGCCGCCCACATAGCTGACTTTTCCTGTACCGCTGTGCAGCGCCCCGGCCAGATAATATTTCTCATTCTGCCCCGGGGTTACTATGCGTTTTTGATGCCCGCGTAGCTGCCAGTCCGCGCCGATTTTTGGATTGAGATGGATATCCACCTCATCCTCATAAAAGACCGGGTGCTCTGCGCTGCATTCGTCCAGCGCTTTATGGATTGCGGCCATTTTTTCATCTTTATGCGGGTCACGGATACACAGCGTCGGTGCCGCTCTGCGCCAGCAACAACCCAAATATAAAGTACTGATGACAATACCGGGGATTGGCCCACTTATTGCGGCAGCTTTTCTGAGTGAAGTGAATGCGGAGCAGTTTTCTAACGGGCGACAACTATCCACCTGATGTGGTCTGGTTCCCAGACAACGTAGTTCAGGTGGGAAAAGCAGCCTGTCATCCATGACCAAAAATGGGAATCGTGGCCTCAGAACCTTAATTATTCATGGTGCCCGCTCGGTTATGCACTGGGCGATGATGCATTGGGTATATGGCTGAAGCACCTCACCGATCGAAGGGGAAAAATGAAAGCCACGGTCGCGCTGGCCAATAAACTGACTCGCATCGTCTGGCGCTTACTGACCGAATCAACAAGTTTTAATATCAATAGGGCTTTCGCTATGAGCTAAGCATTGTTGTATCCGGAGAGACAATTCCTCCTGAGTTTGCAGATACTGATGAGAGAACGGTAAACCAACCCTGTAACAGCCTGAACTGTGCCGAGGTAGTAACATACCGATGTAGTGATTAGGAAACAGGGTGCGGATGACATCATGGCGCGGGTCATCAGACCCACTAACGACGCCGGATATATTGCAGCAAACCGTATCAACTCAGGGCTTGCAAAACGCGGGACGTCCATATATGGCACAGTAAATTTGTGCCACTACAGAAAGCATAAAATCCTTATCTTCGCCACATCACTATTTTCCCTGACGCCCTGCTCTTACGAGCAGGGCGTTTTCGCTTATGTCATCCATAAAGGTAAACCCCATGAAATTAGCCAGCCGTTTTGGTCGCGTTAATCTGATACGCCGCGACCGCCCCCTTACCCATGAAGAACTGATGCAGCATACCCCCAGCGTGTTCGGTGAAGAAAAGCATACCTCCCGCAGTGAACGATATGCCTATATCCCCACCATCTCCCTGCTCGACAGCCTGCAGCGGGAAGGCTTCCAGCCGTTCTTTGCCTGTCAAACCCGTGTGCGTGACCCGGCGCGTCGTGAGCACACAAAGCACATGTTGCGTCTGCGTCGGGAGGGACAGATCACCGGTAAACAGGTCCCGGAAATCATTCTGCTTAACTCCCATGATGGCACCAGCTCTTACCAGATGTTGCCTGGCCTGTTCAGGGCTGTGTGCCAAAACGGTCTTGTCTGCGGTGAGTCGTTTGGGGAGGTGCGGGTGCCGCACAAGGGGGACGTGGTAAGTCAGGTAATAGAAGGGGCGTATGAGGTACTGGGGATTTTTGACCGGGTGGAGGAGAAACGGGATGCCATGCAGTCGTTGCTGTTGCCACCACCTGCGCAGCAGGCACTGGCAAAAGCCGCGCTGACGTACCGCTTTGGTGAGGACCACCAGCCGGTGACTGAGTCGCAGATCCTCTCCCCGCGCCGCTGGCAGGATGAGAGTAGCGACCTGTGGACCACGTACCAGCGTATTCAGGAGAACCTGATTAAGGGTGGGCTCAGTGGCCGTAATGCCAAAGGAGGACGGTCACATACCCGTGCCGTTCGCGGTAT
>OKVL01000393.1_pt1 | contig 27763 bp, 12 predicted proteins | sample 1606791 | NCBI WGS metagenome assembly OKVL01 (sample SAMN03281006, study PRJEB24777) | human gut metagenome | isolation source: fecal sample PR165 from 1 month old male Malay infant, vaginally delivered...
ATGAGTATTGTTTTTGTTGGTGATATTATTTTGATGAATGAAAATGAATTTATTTATATTGTTTGGTGTATTGGTTTTTTCTTAAAATATAATTTGCGAGTATTTTTTCTATTTTTTGATGAATATAATGTCCGCTGAGGAATGATTAATTTATTTTATATGGTGCTTTTATGGAAGAGAGTAACCCATGGCCAACATTCGTTGATGCATTTTCAACGGTTTTATGTATTTTTATATTTCTGATGTTAGTTTTCGTACTTAACAGTATGTTAATCATGTATGAAAGCTCTAAAAAACGTTATGAAGCCCCTTTACTGGCTGAACAAACTGTTCAGCCAGTAGCCTCCTCGGTAAGTGGTAGCGGAGCCAGCAGTGGTGCTGTCAGCACAACACCCAATCAAACCCGTACGGGTGATCAAACACAGCCAGTTGAAGCAACTGCGGCAGACGATAATAAAAATCGTAGCCAGGATGCTGAGGCTGATATGTTGGCCGCTTCTTCTGCTTCTGCTTCAACTGATGCTGGCGCTGCTACCGGTGCAGATTTCGCCACCGACTCTGATTCTACTGCCGCTTCAGCAGCATCTCCTGCAGACGAGTCAGAGCAAGCGGGCCGTGAAGATAAAAAAAGTGACGTGATTAGACTGGCCGACAACCAAACTGCCACCTCGATTAAAGGGCAAACTTCCGGTCAATTCGATACCTCGAAAGCGAACCCATCCTGGGAGACTCAGGGCAATCAGTTCATTGTTCATTTCAAATCAATGGAGCAAGGCTATCCGCAAGAAATCATTGATGAGATGGCTAAATGGTTTGGCAAAGATAAGCCGGTCAGCATTGTGGTTTATGCCTATGTCAGTCCCTCCATCGCTATTTCAGATGCGATGCGTCTGGCCTACGAGCGCGGTGTGATCCTGCTAAAGGTCGTCAAAAGCAAATATCCTAACACGGAAGTTTCTATCTCAGTCGTTAATGATGCAACAACGTTGACGAATAGTGCCGTCATTACCAAGAGTGAATGATAAATAATGAATAACTTAAAGCGGTATCATGCATTTATTATTGCATTAGTGTTCGCATTTCTGCCTGTTATTTTGCTGTGTATTCCTGGCTTACGCGCCTATGTTTTTGAAACATGGCATGTCGCGGCATTCTACAGTTCCATCATTATTATTATGTATCTGACCGGTACATTTATTGTTATTTTCTCATTTATTGAAATAAGTAAGTGTGTAAGCGTATTACGTAATAAGAACGCGCAGAAACACTCTTATTTGCTTGGTGATGCCAACAAGATTGTTTTCTCAGCAAGTCATGGCCTTGATGATGATACTGTTGCCACGCTGTATGAAAGCATGGATAACAGCGTGAATCGTAAGCAGAATCAGAGTCTGGCAGGGGTTATGACCTGCGCAAACCTGTCTACCATGATTGGCCTGTTGGGAACCTTCGCGGGTTTATCTATGACGATTGCCTCGGTCATCTCGTTGCTGGAGAAATCGCAAATCACCGGCGGTAACGAGGCGGATACGTTAGGGATTATCGTCAGTGTGGTCTCCTCGCTTGCTGAACCACTGAAAGGAATGAATACCGCATTCGTTTCATCAATCTATGGGGTGGTGAGCGCTATTTTACTTAATGTGATGTGTTCTTTCCTGCGTGGGGAATTCACCCGTTTAGCCATCGATTTACGCAATGCGCGCCTTGATTTCGTCAGAGAATGTCATGAGCGCAGTAAAACCTCTGCGATCGGAAAAACGAAAACCCTGCGTCTGATAACCGATCTGGACGATGTGATCAAAGAGTTCAAAGCGGGCATGTTTGGCTTTCAGGAACGCCTGACTAACGCATTTGACGCCAGCAACAACATGCTGAATTCACTTCTTAGCTGCACTGTAGAGGGGGCCAGCAAAACGGAGAAATTTAATGATGCCCTTATTGCTGCGGTTCATCAACAGGTTGAACAGTTACAGCATATAGACCAGTGCATCACGTCGAATCATTCCGCTTTGCTCGGGATTGAGAAAGAGCTCGGCGCATCTACGCAAGCTCTGGTCAACCAGGGAACACACCTTGCAGCGCTAACCGAAAGTCAATCTTTGCTGCAGACCAGTCAGCTACAACTGATGGCTACGGTTGAATCTCAGCGCGGTACGTTGGACGAATTACTGGCCTCGCAAGCGCAGACCCATCATGCCGTTCTGGAGGTCAATGATGGTATGGGACACCTTGATGCAAACGTGGGAGAACTACATACCGTTGCTGAGCGCCACTTTAGCGAGCAGGCTTCACTTCTGGATGGCATCTCCAACGCTGTGGAAACCGCCGAACGCGTCAACCTCGATCGCCACCATGAAACCGTCGCCACGCTGGATAGCCAGTCACAGACGTTTGAACCCCTGCTTGGACAAATTGCCGGAATGCACCGCAATCTGCAAAAAGAAATTAATGTCCTTAAGGAGAAAAAAAGCCATGAATAAATCCGTCATCGCTTTGCTTATCCTCGGGAGTTCGCTGCCGTTGGCCATCTGCGCTCATGCAGAAACGGGAGACCATACGTTGCCGCTGCGGACGTTAATTGTAGATGCGTTAAACACGCAACCTTCTGTGGCCATTGCCTCCTGGGAGACCGAAATGCGTCACCAGGAGACAAACATGAGCAAAGCTTCTCTCTATCCGACGTTGGACGTTTCGTCAGAAGCCATCCATAAAAAAACGGACGAACATGATAATGAGCAGAACGTAGAGAATAAATTAACCCTCGCTTACCGAATTGCGGATTTTGGCGTCAGAAGCAGCAATATTTCTAAGTCTGAGCAGCAGGAAGAGGCCAGTAAGTACGATTTCCAACAAGAGTTGCTTACAACCGCACAAAAAACGGCCGATGCCTATTTGTCAGTGGAAAAAACCCGGCAGATACTTGCGGTGATCGACAACGAGAAAATCTTTTACAAGCAGATGCTGAATGATTTTTCCGAACTCATCGCCGCAGGCGCAGCAATGCAATCGGATATTCGTAAAGTTCAGGTATCTATCGACTCTTTAAGCACTCAGGAGTTGAATTTCCGCGCGCAACTGGATACGCAGTTAATGATGCTGCGTAATCTTACGGGAGACAATGTCACCGCGGAAAACCTGGGTAAGCTGCCTGATTTTTTCAATAAATACCCTTTTAATGCTGATAAAGATGCCGTTTATAAAAAAATCATGCAGGATAATCCGACGTATCTTTCTTTGACGAAGGCAATATCTGCAGCAAATGCTGAATATTCGGCGGCAAAATCAGCTAATTATCCGGTTGTAGATTTCAACGCCCACTACACGGACAATAATCCTTCCAAAGATGCGCAGCAGGATGATTATGAGGATGAACTCCAGGTTGGCGTTAAAGTAGGCTTTAACATTTTTAATGGCTTTAAGAACCAATCTGAAGCTGCCAAATTTAGCGCAAAATATACCCAGGCAAAACTGGGTCTTGATGATTTTATTTTTAAAACTCGCAATAGTGTCGATGCTTCTGTCTCTAAATATATGACAGGAAAAGATTCATTAGCAATATCTAAACGCTCCTATGAAAATGCCGGGAAACTCATTGAACTCTATAAAGAAGAGTTCAAATTAGGTCAAAAATCGCTACTCGACTTTATTTCCAGCAGGAATGAACATTATCAAGCTAACCTGACAATGATTGAGTCACAATTCTCTATCTATCAGGCGAAGCTTGAACAGATGGCTCAACTCGCCGATCTGTTACATGAACTGTATCTGGAACCTGGCCAGATACAGCCTAAAAGCGGTTCTATGTCGCAATGAACAGGAAACAGTGTGACCATCTGATGATGGTCATCGTCGTGATGACCCTCGTCATACTCCTACTTTTTAGCCTGATAAAGATAAATTCGGTTGTACATGGCAGCGGTGTCATTATCACCAAGGATAATACTCAGGTCGTTTCTCTCTCTAAAGGAGGAACGATTGATGCGATTCATGTCGCGGAAGGGGATTTTGTTACCAAAGGCCAGGTCCTTGCCGAAACATCAAACTTTGATATTCAGAAAGAAAACGAACGTACCCAAGCTCAGCACCGCTATCTTGCCTTATATATCAAAGAAATGATGTCCATTTTGGCCTGGAGGCAAGATTATACTCTCTTTGATATTAGCAATATCACGAATCAGGACTTGATTGGTAATATACAATTGTTAATTAGCCAGACCAAAACGAAGGATAATAAAATCAACAGCCTCAATTCTGAAATTGAGCGTTTAGGTATTTCTAAAATCAGCAAGAACAGCGAGCTAATGCTTGTTCAGGAAGAGGTTAATCTTCTTTCTCCTTTGGTTAAAAAGGGTATCAGTTCTTATACCACTCTGTTGGCAAAAAAACAGGCAGCAGAGCGTCTCAAGTCTGAGCTTATCGATCTTGAAAGCCAGGTAGTAGCGAAATCAGAAGAGATAAAGGTGATCCATAGCGAGATTAATGATGATGTCTTTACTTTTCGTAATACCTTGTCGAAAAACCTGGTCGATGCTCAACATGAAGCTGCGCTTAATGACTCTGCCATGAGTGTATTACAAAAGCAGATGAAAGAATCTCGCGTCCGATCGCCCATTGATGGCGTGATTTATCAAATTAACAAAAATGCCTTCACCAAAGGCGGTGTGATACAGGCTGCTGACTCGCTGTTTGAGATTAAACCAATGTCAACCAAAATGCTCGCGGAAGTAAAAATTCAACCTAAAGATCGCGATCAAATTTATGTTGGTGGTTCGGTTAACGTGAAAATTCTCTCATTTATTCTCTCGGGTTCAAAACCTTATACCGGTGTAGTAGAGCAAATCAGTCCTGACTCCTACGAAGATACGGTTAATGGAAATACGGTGAGGTATTACAAAGCTATCGTAGAGTTCACTATCGGTACAAAAGAACGGGATGTTATCAAACCTGGAATGACGGTAGATGCTTTCATTATTACAGGTAACCACAGCATATTAAAATACCTTGCCTCGCCATTGCTGCGTGGCCTTCAACAAGTTTTCAGTGAGCCGGTCATCACTGACAGTAAATCAACTCATTAATTCAGGGTGATAATATGAGTAATACTATTTTTGCAAGCAATGATTCAATTGTCGACTTACAGCAGTATGGTGCTATGGATAGTGCCAAAGTCGTCATTAGTGGGACCGACTTTAAATTTATTTTTCCGGGTAATGTGGTGGTTAACGTTATTAACGGTGCTCTTTATTCAAGCCTTGAAAATAACCACGTTCACTTCAAATTCCAGGGGCAGGATGTTTCAGGTCAGCAACTGCTGAAAACGATCGACTTAAGCAATCTTCAACTTGAACGGCTTGACTCTGCACTATCAGATCAGCGTCAGGATCGCGTGCTGAAAGATAATATTAATAAAATCAGCGAGATTAATGCGAAAGACCTTGAGGAAGCTAAAAAAGAGGCTGCTGATCTGAAGCATGAAGCAGAAAAAATGCGTGCTGAAGCTGAAGAGGCGCAAAAAGCTTCTGCAGAAGTTCAAAAGCAGCTTGAGGAGTTCCTCAATGATAAAGCGCAGAGCAATGGCCAAAATGGCGCAGCCTCTCAGAACCAGGGAGAAGAGCAGCTGGATGCCAGCCTTTACCATAAGAAATATGACGATGACTCTGTGGCTGAGGCCAGTCGACTCGTTTTCTCTGATTACTCATCCAGTTCGTCCAGTTCTTCAAGTTCATCAGAATCTGATGAAACGCCCATCGACGTAAAACCTATTGATGTGGCTCTTAAGCTTGATGACGGCAGTGATTCTGGGGTAAAAAACGATAATATTACCAACGTCACCACGCCGCAGTTTGTTGGTTCTACCGATCCCGGATTGACAGTTTCACTGCGCATTGATGGTGTGGTTGTCGCCGTCACGACCTCCGATGCGATGGGCAACTTTTCATTCAATAGCGGCACGGTGCTGGCTGACGGACAACACAACGTCCAGGTCGATGTGACGGACGGGCAGGGGGGAAGCGGTAGCGCGAAAATTATCGTAACCATTGATACCGTCATCGCGGCTCCCACTTTCGAACTCGACGATCAGTACGCCATTCCTGCAGCCGATCGCATTGAGGGTGAAAATCTTACCCGTTTTACCGATGCGAAAATTATTGGTGAAGCCGAAGCAGGATCGCAGGTTGCTATCTATGCCAATGGCGTTCTGCTTACCACAGTCACCGTAGATTCTGATGGCGCCTGGTCGTATCAGTTTAGTGGTTCAGAATTAAATGAAGGCATTAATAATATTGAGATTGATGCTACGGATAAAGCGGGAAACACGGCATCAACGACCGGCGTTATTACGCTGGATACGATTCCCCCAGAAACACCCGTTATTATTCTTGATGAATCCAGTGATACGGGGATGTCCTCGACCGATAGCCTGACTAATGATAAAACGCCTTCTCTGCATGGTAATGCTGAACCGAACTCAACGCTCGAGTTATATCTTAATGGCTACAAAGTAGCCGATATCAGCGTGGATTCCATGGGGAACTGGCAATATACACTGCCGGAAAATAAAATTACCGCTGATGGTATTTATACTTTTGAAGTGGTCTCTTCCGATCGTGCGGGTAATACCTCAACCGCACAAATAGATGTGACTGTCGATACCGATATTGATGCATTCACACTGGCAATGGCTAGCCAGTCAGACAGCGGAGTTGCCGGGGACAATTATACCAACGATATTTATCCAGCGTTTACCGGTAAAACTGACCCAAATAGTCATATTGTGATCACTAACCTGACGACCGGGGAAAAGATTGAAATTGATGCTTCACAGAGTGGTAATTTCAGCTTTAACCTGGCGCAGGCCTCTGCAGAAGGGCTGAACGAACTCTCAATCACCGTAACCGATTATGCGGGCAACCAGCAAACCTTCAGCTACGAATATACTATTGATACGGTTGCTCCCGTATCGCCCGATATTGAACTGGATAAATACACCGTTTCAAAATCAGGCGATATTCTGACAAACGACGCCACGCCAGCCTTTACCGGTACAGCAGAAGCGGGCAGTACGGTGACGATTTATATTGATGGCAAGGCCTGTGGCACGGTGACGGCAAACCACGATGGTATCTGGTCGTTTACCTTGCCAAGCGATCTGGCTGATGGTAGCTATACTGCAGTGGCTTATGCGACTGACCTTGCGGGAAACGTTTCTCCATCATCTGCCGATTGTACTTTCACTGTCGATACCAGCACGACGTCACCGGTTGCCACGTTGCAGGCTGAAGATGATACGGGGATAAGCCAGACTGACTGGATCACCCGGCAAAATGATAATTTAACAATTGACGGGACCGCTGAAAAATACGCCACCATTACAGTGATGGTTGACGGTAAAGCCGTGGGCACTACCCAGGCTGATGCTAATGGCAACTGGCAGTTCGAATATGACCCTAATCCGGCGCTTTCCGATGGCGATTATACGCTGACTATTCAGGCTCAGGATGAGGTCGGGAACACATCGAGCAGTAGTTACGATCTGGTCATTGATACCGTCACCGTCACGCCGTCGCTTAAATTAGACACGGGTTCAGATACGGGATCGTCGAATGATGATGGTATCACCAAGGAAACGCAGCCGTTGTTAACCGGAACGGCTGAAGCCAACGCGACGATCGAGATCTTTATTGATGGTACCGTAGTCGGTCAGGTTGTCTCTGATAAAAATGGCGTCTGGAACTATCGTATCCCGGAAGAGGCGAGCTTAGCTGATGGCGAGCATGCCGTCGTTGTACGTGCAACAGATGCCGCCGGCAACAGCGCAAACTCGACCACGCTGGATATTGTGGTCGATAGTACGATGGAAACACCCACAATCCATCTTGATAGCGATAGCGGCATAAGTGATGCCGATCGCATTACCAATAACGCTTCCCCGATTTTCTCTGGTTCAGCCGAGGCTTATTCCAGCATCACTATTTATCAGGACGGGAAGGCCATCGGGAAAGTCAGCGCGGATGCTAACGGAAATTGGTCTTATAGCTTCACGGGATCGCAGGCGTTGACCGATGGAAGCTACATTTTTTATATCACGGCAACAGATGTCGCCGGCAACTCAGCGACATCAGAAAAAATTCAGGTCACCATTGATACCCAGGTTTCTATCCCTACGCTGGATCTGGCGGATGCGTCAGACAGCGGCAGCCTCAACAGCGACAACATCACGAACGACACCACGCCGGCGTTCACGCTGGGCAGTATCGATGCGGATGTGACGAAGGTGCAGGTTCTTATCAACGGCACCGCCTATGACGCCGTGCAGTCTGAGGGCAAGTGGACCTTTACCGCCCCGGAACTGGCGGACGGCGACTACAGCATCAGCGTGCAGGTCACCGATGACGCCGGCAACACCGCGACCTCGGCGGCGCTGGCTATCACGGTGGATACAGAGGTTCTGCCAGTCAATATTGTGCTGGATAAGACGTCTGACACGGGAGAGAGCTCGACAGATAATTATACTGCGGACACAACACCGACGTTTAAGTTCAGCAATATTCCGGACGATGTCGCCACTATTACCCTGACGTTGAGCACCGGGCAGCACTACACAATAGATCTGAGCAAGAGTACTTCTTTCACCCTACCTGATGAGTTGCAAGATGGCAGTTACACTGCAACTGTGACGGTGACTGACGTGGCAGGTAACAGTGCTGACAGTAAGATTAGCTTTACTATCGATACCATTGTCGATAAACCGACAGTCGAACTCGCGACGGTATCTGATTCGGGTGACAGCCAGACCGATGGGCTGACTAATGAGACGAAGCCGCAATTCCAGATTAGTGGCGTGGATACTGATGACGTCAATACGATTACGATAGCGATTGTGAGTAGCGATGGCAGCTATAAAGATAGTTGGACACTGGACAGTAAAACCTACGAAAGCGGAGCCTGGGCCTGTCCGGTTGCGCTGGACGATGGGCAATATACGATAACGGTCACGGTTGAAGACATGGCGGGTAATCAGAGCACCTCTGACGCTGCCAGGTTTGAAATAGATACTGTCACTCACATCGACTCTATCGTGCTTCTGGATGATACCGGTTCAAGCACCACCGATAACCAAACCAATGTGAATACACCTGAGTTTGCGATCGGCGTGCCGGATGATGTCACGCATGTCAGCATAATGATTGATGGTAAAGCGGCTGGTGAAGCTTCTAAGCAGACCGATGGAAAGTGGCATTTTTCCACCGCGGTGCTCGCCGATGGAGCACATACTGTGTCGGTTACCGTAACAGATGAAGCGGGTAATACCAGTAATAAAGATCTCAATTTTACGGTTGATACGACCCTTTCTGTGCCGACGCTGCAGCTTTCAAGCGATAGCGATACGGGGCACAGTGATTCAGATAATGTCACTCAGGATGTGCGCCCAACGTTTGTGATCGGCAATATCGATAGCGACGTTGTCAGCGTTTCACTGACGATTAATGGTCAGACATGGCCTATTACGGTTGAAAATGGCAGTGCTACCTTTACCGTTCCCGCCGATCTGCCGGATGGGATTTGGCAGGCCCAATTGACGGTTGTTGATGATGCAGGTAATGAAAAGACGACCTCACTCTCCGTGACCATTGACACCTCCACCAGCGTGGACGGTATTACTCTGCAAAGTGATACCGGCGTGCAAAACGACTGGATGACCAACGATTCCACCCCAACGTTTGCGATCACCGCGCCTGCTGATGCGCATGCTGTCACTGTCAGCATAGGCTCACTGACTCAGGATGCCATTTTCCAGGAAGGGAAGTGGGTGGTGACTCTGCCATCTGCCCTTGCGGACGGTGAATATACGCTTACGGTGACCGTTACGGATGACGCAGGCAATACGGCGAATCGCGCGCAAACATTCACCATTGACACCACCCTGGAGCCGCTCACCGTCAAGATGATGGCGGCGGATGATAGTGGTGTGGTAGGCGACAATGTTACCAACGATACAAAACCTACGTTTGAACTAGGCAATGTGCCGGCAGATGTTTACAGCATCGAAGTGACGCTGAACGGCGCGACGACAACCATTAAGAAACAAGCGGATGGCAGTTGGACCTATACTCCAGAAACCGCCCTTGTTGAAGGGAAATATACGCTGGATGTACGCGTTACTGATGAAGCAGGAAACCAAAGAACGTCGACATATGATTTCACCGTGGATACCTCGGTGGATATTAATTCCATCACTCTGACGACAGATACCGGGGATTCGTCCTCCGATGGCATCACGAATGCTGCCCAACCGATATTTAACGTCACCACCTCTGATGATGTCGTCAGCCTGACGGCAACGATTAACGGTCTTGCCTGTACCGTGGTGAAAAATGCCAACGGTGACTGGACCGTCACCTCGCCGATACTCTCTGTCGCTGGAGATTACACGCTGACCGTTACCGTTGAAGATGCTGCAGGGAACACCACCAGCGACACGAAAACGATCACCTTTGATAACCAGCTTTCCGTACCGACTATTGCGTTCGACGCGGGTGATGACACGGGTTATGACGCTACCGATCATTTGACGAGTAACAATAAGCCCACGTTCCTGATAAGCAACATGGACAGCGACGTGACGCATGCCGTCATTACGCTTGATGGGGTGCCGATTACGCTGACGCAGGATGGCAGCGGTAACTGGAGCTTTACGCCTCCATCTGCACTTTCGGATGGCAATCATAAAATGATCCTGGAAGTGCAGGATCGGGCGGGAAATACCTCAACGCAGACCTTCTCCTTTACAGTAGATACTACATTATCGACGCCAACTATCGATCTCAGCAGCTCATCCGACTCGGGTGATAGCGACGACGATAATCTGACGTCGAAAACGCAGCCCGAATTTGTTATCAACAATGTTGATGGTGATATCTATTCAGTTATCGTCACCCTGAACGGTGTCGACTATGACGTCACCAAAAATGCCGACGGCGAGTGGGTATTCCTGGCTCCTAAACTGGCCGATGGGGACTATACGATAACGGTCACGGCAACTGATAAAGCGGGGAACGAACGGACGTCCGATCTCGATTTTACCATTGATACCACGGTGGCAATCGATCAGATTACCATGTCTGATGATACCGGTTTTTCTTCGGATGACCATTTAACGAACGATACCATCCCAAGCTTTGATATTAGCGTTGCCGCAGATGTTACGCATGTCTCGGTGGCACTGGACGGCGGTGATGCTCAGACGCTGACGAAAACCAATGGCAAGTGGACCTACACCGCCAGCTCGGCGTTGTCCGATGGTGAGCATTCGATTGTCGTCAACGTGATGGATAAAGCGGGCAACACAACCCAGGAAACTTTCACCTTTACTATCGATACAACGCTTACACCTGTGACGGTGGATCTTAAAGACGAGGACGACAGCGGCAGTAGTTCCGCCGATAATTACACTAACAATACCCAGACGACGTTTGAGTTTGGTTCGCTGGATAAAGATGTTTATAGTCTGACGGTGAACCTGAACGGCAAAGATATTCCTGTGGATTTGACCAGTCAGCCGGTGAGTTTTACGCCGGATGAAGCGCTGGCAGACGGCACTTACACCTTAATTGCCACGGTGACGGATAACGCCGGAAATACCAAAGAAACTCCGCTGACCTTCACCATTGATACGCAAACGTCGGTATCGGTGGACTTTGTCGTCGGTGACGACACGGGCTATTCCGACAGCGATAACATAACGAAGAGCAATGCCCCTGAATTTGAAATCAGCGTTCCGGCGGATGTGGAGTCGGTGAGCGTAACCCTCAACGGCACGGTGACTTCGTTGACGAAGGATGAGTCCGGCCGCTGGATCTACTCGGCTCCGGCACTGGCAGATGGCAACTACACTCTCGACGTTTCAGTAGTGGATAAAGCGGGTAACACCGCCAGCACCGAACTCAAATTTGTCGTGGATACCACTCTTAGCACGCCAACAATCGATTTAGCGGCTGCAAGTGATACGGGGACCTTGTCAAACGATCACCTAACCAACGATACGACGCCATATTTCACGCTCGATAATATCGATAGCGATGCTTATAGCGTCACTGTCACTATCAACAATAAAACCTATAACGCGACGGAAAAGAATGGTATATGGGGCTTGCAGTTACCCGATGCCGATGCCCTCCCGGATGGAACCTATACCGCAACTGTTAAGGTTGAAGATGATGCAGGCAATACCAAATCATCCTCAATGAGCTTTACCGTTGATACCATTTGCTCAGCACCGATTCTGGCGCTGGATAATGGCAGCAACAGCGGCAGCACTGATGATAACATCACCAACGTGACGAAACCGGTTATCAGTATCAGCGGCGTACCTGCCGATATCGCCAGTATAACGGTAACTCTTGGTGACACGACGCTGTCACTGGATCCGTCGACAACGAGCTGGCAGGTACCGCAAAGCCTGGCGGATGGCGCATATAGCGTGGTCGTGACCTTTACGGATAATGCGGGTAACAGCGCATCGACAACCTATAACTTTACCGTTGATACGGTGGTTGACTCTCCTGCCGTGCTGCTGCTGGATGATACCGGGCAGAATACCACCGATAACCTGACTAACGTCTCAGTGCCGCGTATCCAGATTAGCGCGGCGGAGGAACTCACCTCCGTCACCGTCACGCTCAATGGGCACACGCAGACGCTGGAGAAAAACGCCCAGGGCGAGTGGATTTATACCGCTGACATGCTAGCGGATGGTACTTACACCGCCACCGTGGAGATGGTCGATGTCGCGGGCAACCACCAGACAGAGACCCTGACTTTTACGATTGACACTCAGATCCCGCAGCCAACTATTTCGATGGATAGCGCCAGTGATTCTGGCGATAGCTCAAGTGATTCGTTAACCAATGATACGCAGCCGACGTTCATAGTTTCCGGCGTGCCGGACGATGTTGATACCGTGTTTGTTGTTATAAACGGTGCGAAATATACGGCGACACAAAATGAAGCTGGGGAATGGACGGTTACCTCAGCCAATCTGGCGGATGGTAACTACACCGCAGAAGTGACCGTTACGGATAAAGCCGGTAATACCGCTGAAAGCAGCATGAATTTTACCATCGACACACACGTTGCGCTGTCGGTGGAGCTGCTGGCCTCTTCTGATACAGGCTCTTCGCAGACGGATAAAATTACCAAAGATACGTCACCTACGTTCGGCGGTCTGACGGACAAAGACGCAACGCTGGTGGTGACCGTGCTGGATGAGAGCGGTAATGCGATTCAGACCCAAACGCTCTCTCCTGCCTCGGACGGGACCTGGTCTATTACGCTGGGTGATTTGACTGATGGCAACTATACCATCTCGGTTACCGCGACCGATAAGGCCGGAAACACCCAGGCAAGCAACATTGATTTTGTTATCGATACAGTGGTTAACGCGCCGGGGGTTGCATTGAGCGAGTCCGATCCCGGGAATAACCATGAAGCCTTAAGCCTGGCACCAGAATTCAGTGGTACTGCGGAAGCAGGATCGACGCTGGTGATAAGTATTGATGGCGTTACTGTCGCCAGTGTTGTGGCGGACAGCAACGGAACATGGTCATGGACGCCGCCGAGCGCCATTAACTCTGGCGATCATATTATTAGCGTCGTCGCGACCGACAAAGCGGGTAACGTCTCTGACGCCACTAACTTCGCCTTTATCATTCCGCTGATCGACGTCGATCCACCGACACTGCAGCTACAAACCACATCGGATAGCGGCTCCATTGGTGACTTTGTCACTAATGATACGACGCCATCAATTACCGGGACATCGCTGCCGGGCAGCACCGTGACGATTTATGTTAACGGTGAGGTGGTTGGTACCGCGGCAACGGACTCAACCGGACGCTACAACTTCAACCTGCCAGAAATGGCTGAAGGGACCTACAGCATAGAGGTGAGCGTCATTAACCCGAACAACGGGGAGGAGGTAAAATCTGACCCTGCAAGTCTGGTCATTGACACGCATGTGGTTCCTCTTGACTGGGATATTAACGGATTAAATGATGAAGGGTATCTGAACACCAATACCCCGGTAGTGAGCGGAATCTCTGAAGCCGGCGCGCATATCAAGGTGATGATTGACGGTCGTGTAGTGGTGGAAACGGTCGCCGCCAGTGATGGTAAATGGCTGGCATCGATTACAAACATTGGCGCTGACGGAGAGCATGAGATTAGCTTCTCGGTAACAGATGTGGCGGGTAACACAGAAACCTTCGGCCCGGAGAGTTTTGTTCTCGATACCTATATTGCGCCACTGACCGTTGATTTACGCGATACGGATGATACCGGCACCAGCGATACCGACAACATCACCCAAAAAACCAGCGTTCACCTTGACGGTACCGCAGAAGCGGGCTCAACCGTTACGATCGCCAATACGCAGGGCGAGATTCTGGCTACCATTGCCGTGGAGAGCGATGGTGCATGGAGTACGGAAATTACGCTGCAGGAGGGGATGCAAACCTTTGTGGTGACTTCCACCGATGCTGCTGGCAATACCGTCTCCAAAAATATCGATATTACCCGCGATACGCAAAATAGCATCACTGACGTAGTCCTGAGTCGTGATTCCAACAGTGCGGACACGCTGGACGCCATCACCAACGTGACTACGCCAACCCTGACGGCAGTCACCGATCCTAATGCGACGGTCGATGTTTATGTCAATGGCGAAAAAGTTGCCACGGTAACCGCCGATGCGGCAGGGACAGTGAGCTGGACGATGCCGGAAAGCGCCGACGGTTCTTATGATATTAAAATGGTGTCGACGGATGCGGCAGGCAATACCGCAACCAGTGCAACGACTACCGTTGTTATTGATACCGTGGTTGACAATTTTAGCGTCGATACGCTGCCGGACCTGACCAATAGTAAAGCGCTGAGTGTCACAGGTACCGGTGAAAGCGGCGCTACGATTACCGTCTATTTGAATGGCGTCGCGGCAGGCCAGGTTACCGTAGCGGCTGATGGCAGTTGGACGGTACCGCTGATCCTCAATGATGATGGCGAGTACAGCCTGACGGTACAGATCACGGATGTGGCCGGAAACAGCCAGACCAGCGATCCATTTGTCTTCACGCTGGATAGCCATACCGATTACCCGACCATCAACCTGGATGACGCGTCTAACTCAGGCTCGCTGGATGACAACATAACCAGCGACAATACGCCAGCCTTCCATGGTACGGGAGAGCCGGGGGCGACGATTTCTATTCTGGTGGATGAAAAAACGGTCGCAACGGTAACGGCGGATGCCGAAGGCAACTGGACGTGGCAATACCCAACTACGTTGGCTGACGGTGAATATTCCATCCGCGTAGTGGCGGAAGATACGGCGGGCAATACCGCAGAGTCGGCACGCATTCTGGTTACGGTCGATACCAGCACCTGGATTGAGCTGGATAAAATGAATCCTGATGGTGGCCTCTACTCTAACGATTATGTTACCGCCCGAACGACGCCGACGTTCCAGATCAACGGTGAAACGGGTCAGCCCGTCAAGGTTTATATTGATGGTAAGTATGTGGAAACCATCACGATCTCCGGGAGAAATTATCAATATACCGTTCCGCAAGCGCTGGACGACGGTAGCCATACCATCCGCTTTGATATTGCCGATGCCGCCGGCAATACGGCCTCCACTGGCGATCAGAAGTTCACGATCGATACGGTTAACGATACTCCCGTCACGCTGGACAATATTAACGGAGAGAGCGTCGCTGACCACACCGTTGATGGTACGATTTACATCAATGATATTTCTGCAGGTATTAAGCTGAGCGGTATGGCTGAGGCTAACAGCTATGTCACTGTCAAAATTAATGGAATGACCGTTAGCAACGTCTGGGCAGACGGTACAGGAAAATGGAGCGTAAACGTTAATCCTATGTTGCTTAGCGATGCGACATGGACCGTCCAGGTGAGTTCAGAAGACCGCGCGGGGAACGACAGTACCGTCTCAACCTTCACGATAGTGATTGATACCTCCATCAGCCAGTTCACCGCCAACGTGCAGGACGACAAAGACAGTTCGGCCGATAAATGGGTAGTTAACAACCTCACGCCTGTCTTTAATGGCGTCGGTGAGGCGGGGGCTACTGTCACCCTGATGGTGGCAGGGATGGTGGTGGCTACCACCACAGTTGCCGCCGATGGCACCTGGAGCATCAAGGCCAGCGCGTTGCCTGAAGGGACCAGCAACTTAACCTTCACCATTAAAGATACTGCCGGCAATACCCAAACCATTAACCATGACATTCTGGTCGATAGCGTTGCGCCAAATACGCCAACGGTAGAGATCTCTTCCTGGAACGAAGAGGGGAACCTGTGGATCCTCTCAGGCAAGGCGGAAGCGGGAACGACCATTGTTATCAAGGATGAGTCCGGCAACGTTATCACCACAGTTAATGTCAACAGCTCCGGCAGTTGGAGTACCGCGATTAACTATCCTGATGGCGGTAAAGTCAGCATTCAGGCAGAGGATTCTGCCACCAATATCAGCGTGCCTGTCGACCTTGATGTGATGTTCACGACGCCAGCCGTGGCGCTGGATGTAACCTCAGACGGTGGTGCGCTGGGCGACAACCTGACCAATGACTCAACCCCGACGCTGGTTTTGAGTAACATCGAGAAGGATGTCGTTGCGGTGAGCGTAACGATTGATGGAACGACGGTGCAGGCAACGAAGATCAGCGATGGCGTCTGGACCGTAACATGGGGAACTCCGCTAAGTGACGGCGAATGTGACGTTCAGGTGAGCGCAACGGATGCGGCAGGAAATACCGCAACGCAATCCTTTAGCTTTACTATTGATACTGTGCTCAGCGCGCCGGTCATCGCCATGGATGCGGCAAGCGATACTAGCACGGTGGGCGATAACATCACGCAAACCGTTAAACCGACGTTTGTCGTGACTAACGTTGACGCTGATGTGACGAAGGTCGAGGTGACCTTAAACGGCAATACGCAAACCCTGACCAAAGACGCTTCGGGTAACTGGATCTATACGCCGGAAACCCCGCTGGCAGACGGTAACTGGACCGTTGAGGTGAAAGTAACCGATGCGGCAGGAAATACTAAGCAGTCCAGCCTGGATTTCACCGTCGACACTAGTATCAGTACGCCGACGGTGGCTCTTGATGCCAGCAGCGATACCGGTGATGTCGGTGACAACCTGACGAATGAGACGACGCCAACCTTTATCCTGAGCAATATTGACCCGGACGTCACGTCGGTGATGGTAACGCTGAACGGCGAAACACACAGCGCAACCAAAGATGAGCAGGGTAACTGGACGTATACGCCGGAAACTGCGCTGTCAGACGGTAGTTGGACCCTGAAGGTGAAAGTCACGGATGGCGCAGGTAACACTGCGGAATCTTCACTGGATTTCACCATTGACAGTACGCTAAGCACACCAACAGTAATGATGGATACGGACAGTGACACCGCAACGGCAGGGGATAATATCACCAGCGATACGACGCCAACCTTTATCCTGAGTAATATCGACCCGGACGTCACGTCGGTGATGGTGACGCTGAACGGTGAAACGCACAGCGCAACCAAGGATGAGCAGGGTAACTGGACGTATACGCCGGACACCCCGCTGGCGGACGGCAGCGGAACGTTGGTGGTGACCGTGACCGATGCGGCGGGCAATAGCGCGGATGCGTCCCTGGATTACACCATCGACACCACTATCAGCACGCCGACGATCGCCCTGGATGCGGGCAGCGATAGCGGTACGGTGGGTGATAATCTGACGAAGGATACGACGCCAACCTTTATCCTGAGTAATATCGACCCGGACGCCACGTCAGTGATGGTGACACTGAACGGTGAAACGCACAGCGCAACCAAGTATGAGCAGGGTAACTGGACGTATACGCCGGACACCCCGCTGGCGGACGGCAGCGGAACGTTAGTGGTGACCGTGACCGATGCGGCGGGTAATAGCACGGATGCGTCCCTGGATTACACCATCGACACCACGGTCAGCACGCCGACAGTTTCCCTGGATGCGGGCAGCGATAGCGGTGCCTCAGGGGACAACATTACTAAGGACGACACCCCAACGTTTATCCTGAGTAACATCGATCCTGATGCAACTACCGTAACGGTGACCATAAACGGCGAAACCCACAGCGCCACGCAGGATGAATCAGGCCACTGGACCTGGACACCTGAAGAGGCGCTGGCTGAAGGCACCTGGACGTTGGTGGTGAATGTCAGTGATGCGGCAGGTAATACCGCCAGCCAGTCGGTTGAGTTCACGGTCGATACCCATGTCGATAATTTTGATGTGACTTTCGATGGTACGAGTAGCCAGGAACAAACCTGGCAGACCGATGAGTCAACCTTATCGTTTAGCGGGCATGGCGAAGCGGGAGCCCTGGTTAGCGTTTCACTGGATAATGGCGATGTGCTGACGGCAAACGTGGATAAAGACGGTAACTGGAATCTCCAGCTTGAGGATGTGGCGCAGGGCGAGCATCAGCTTACCTTCACCATTACCGACGTGGCGGGTAATACCAGCACCGTGACGCACGATGTGGATGTTGGAACCGATGACCCGGTGTCGCTACGCAGCAGTCTGTACAGTAGCGAGCAGGACACCAGGGACACCATAGAAGTGGAGTCGTCGCATCCGGTCTTTGAGTTCAACCTGGACGCCAGCATTACCCATGCCAGCGTTGAACTGGACGGTGTCACGCATCCGCTGGTGCCTTCGCCGTCTGGCCCTACGCAGTTCGACGTGCCTGTGGCGCTGGAGGATGGCCCACATTCTCTGGTGTTGCGCACGCAGGACAGTGCCGGGAATAGCGAACGTCAGGATATCGCCTTTACGGTGGATACCAGTAGCCGCAGCGTCGTTGCAGGCATGGACGACACCCGCAGCGATGAAAGTGACGCGCCGCATTCTGCAGCGGATCAATCCTCTTCGCATGAAGCAGCCAGCTTCGCGGCACAAGTGATGAGCATTAGCCAGAGCGTCGAAGATAATCAGGACGATCAGCAACATCACCATCAATAAATAACCGTTTCCCCCGTACAGGACGTGCGGGGGAATGAGTGCAAATTCTATGAATGATTTTACGCTATATGATTTAGGCCTGGCTGGCGTTATGCAATACATCGCCAAAAACCACGACTCACGTATCGAAATAGATGAAGCGAAAATACCGGTCACGCTGTCGCAATATGATAAAAACGATCCGAACCATGAAGCGCAGATTAAAAACTATTTTCTATCATTAGGTCTGATGATCCACGAGGTGAAATTCTCGCGCCCCGACGATTTGCTGAATGAAAATATGCCGCTGATTATATTAACCTCCGACATGCAATGGATGGTGTGTGTCGGGTGCCAGGAAGGGGGGCTACAGCTGGTCAAGCGTAACAACGAGTTGGGTGTCGTTGCGTGCGCCAGAGAAAACATCCAGACGATTTCGGTCTTTCTGATCCAGCCTTTAAGCGGGATGACTGAATCGATAAAAATAAGCTCGATATTAAAATCCGGACTGCAAAATAATAAAGTTTTTTACAGTAAGTATTTTTTTACCTCGCTGTTTATGGCCTTGTTTGCCCTGACTATCCCTGTTTTCAGTAACATTTACTACGATAAGCTTGTACCGGGGTCATCGACCGCCTCTCTGTTTGGGGTGGTGGGTATCGTACTGGTATTTATCGTCTTTGAATTTTTACTGCGATCCTCGAAAGATATCTATCAGTCGATTGTCTCGCGCCAGGAGGATGTCAATATTGATGTCTCTTTTGTGGAGGCATTGATCTACAACACCACCAAAAGCAGCTCTATGTCCTCCGTGTTTGTTCTGTGGACAGAATTTCAAAAAATAAAGCCCGTGCTGTTAAATTCCGTTTTCCAGCGCGTGTCGGATATTCCGGTATTTATTATTTTTTGTGTGATTATTTACATTAATCTCGGTGCCCTGGTGTTAGTGCCCGTGATGATGATGGTGGTGTCGCTACTGTTGGCGTGGGGATACTTCAAGTATACGGAAGTGCTGATGGATAAAATGAAGGAGAGCCAGTCAAACCGTAACGTTTTCATTACTGAATTGCTCTATTCCCTACGTACCATCCATACCTTAAACAACAAAAACCTGATGCTTGATTGGGTTAATAGCAGTAACAATCAGTCATGGCTTAGCTTAAAGTTGCGTAAGGCTGGGGTCTATTATCAGTCTGCGCTTAGCGCGATGTCGAACCTGAACCAGATCCTGCTGATGGTTTTCGCTTTTTTCCTGGTCATCAAAGGTGAAATCACCACGGGGGCGATTGTCTCTTCCGTTATTGTCTCCGGGCGGATGTCGGGGATCATCTCGGGGTTATCATCAACGCTCTCTACTATTTTTACGACCAATAAAACCATTACGGATTTAATGAAAATGTTTATGCCGGCAGGGCAGGAACATGAGCAAAAATTGCTGCAATCGATTGTTAACGTGCGCGGTGATATCTCTCTACGCGCTCTGAGCTATCAGTACGATCCGCAATTACCAAAAGCGCTGGATACGCTGACGCTGGATATTCCTCATGGGCAGCGGGTGGCAATTATTGGCGAATGTGGTTCCGGGAAAAGCTCGCTGGTTTCCCTGCTCTCTGGCTACTGTCCACCGACTGAGGGCAGTATTATGTACGATGGCTACAATACCCGACATCTGGCGCAGAACTTTTTCAGCCGCTTTATCAGTATGGTGACCAATAACGACACGTTGTTTACCGGCAGCATTGAAAGTAACTTTGCCCTTAAAGATTGCGACAACCGCAAGAAGGTGATCGAGGCGCTTAATCTGGCGAACTGTACCTTTGTGCTCCAGCATCCCATGGGGCTGCGTTACCCAGTGATGTTTATGGCGCGTAACTTATCCTCAGGGCAAAACCAGCAGCTGTTATTAGCGCGTAGTTTGAGTAGCGATGCTCAGATTTACTTATGGGATGAGCCAACCTCGAATATGGATGAAATGACCGAACAGCGAATCTTCGATCATCTCGATCACTTTATCAGCGGTAAGACACTGATCATGGTGACGCACCGTCGTTATTTGCTGAAGTATTTCGATCGTGTGCTGGTCATGAAAGGGGGCAAAATCATTCGTGACTGCACGCCGGATAAACTATTAGGGCCAGCAAAAGTTGATCAGACAAAGCCGCCTGTTCGCATAACGGTTGCGTCAGCGAACGAAAAACAAGCGCGTTGACGATATTTTTTCATTAGCGAACGAAAAACAAGCGCGTTGACGATATTTTTTCATTGACCGGACTGATTAGTGAGCCGTTTCGCAGCACCGATTTGTTATTGCTGTATCTTCTGCGTGAATGAAGCGAAGGCTTCATATTCAAAAGGAGAATATTGAAATGGGAAAACTCACGGGCAAAACAGCATTGATTACGGGCGCATCTCAGGGTATTGGCGAGGGTATCGCCAGAACGTTTGCCCGCCATGGTGCGAACTTAATTCTGCTGGATATCTCCGATGAGATTGAAAAACTGGCGGATGAGTTGGCTGGGCGAGGGCACCGTTGCACAGCCGTTCACGCTGACGTCAGAGATTTTGCGTCGGTCAAGGAAGCGGTGATGCGCGCGAAGCAGATTGAAGGCAAAATCGATATTCTGGTGAACAATGCCGGCGTATGCCGCCTCGGCAACTTCCTTGATATGAGCGATGAAGATCGCGATTTCCACATTGATATCAACATTAAAGGCGTCTGGAATGTGACGAAAGCCGTTCTGCCGGAGATGATTGCGCGCAAAGACGGGCGCATCGTGATGATGTCATCGGTGACCGGCGATATGGTTGCCGACCCGGGCGAAACGGCCTACGCACTGTCGAAAGCCGCAATCATCGGTTTGACCAAATCCCTGGCGGTAGAATATGCGCAGTCAGGCATTCGCGTTAATGCCATTTGCCCAGGCTACGTTCGTACGCCGATGGCGGAAAGCATTGCGCGTCAATCTAACCCGGAAGATCCTGAATCCGTTTTAGTCGAAATGGCGAAAGCGATCCCGATGCGTCGTCTGGCCTGTCCGCTTGAGGTCGGTGAACTGGCGGCGTTCCTGGCCTCGGATGAGTCCAGTTACTTAACTGGCACGCAAAACGTGATTGATGGCGGTAGCACCCTGCCTGAAAGCGTTAGCGTCGGCGTCTGATTGATGCCGGTCTCCTCCTCACTCGGTGTGGGGAGGGATTCTCTTATTCTCTTTTCAACTTTCAAATCATCAAACGGTATATAAAACCGTTACTCCTTTAGCACTGGTTATAAATATGATGACCATAAGAAAGTCATTAAATTTATAAGGGTGCGCAATGGCCGTTAACTTACTGAAAAAAAGAACCCTGACGCTGGCAGCAATGCTGTTGCTGGTGGGGCAGGCGCAGGCAACGGAACTGCTGAACAGTTCATACGATGTCTCCCGCGAGCTGTTTGCCGCCCTTAACCCGTCGTTTGAACAGCAATGGGCGAAAGATAACGGTGGCGATAAACTGACGATTAAACAATCTCATGCCGGGTCATCAAAACAGGCGCTGGCGATTTTGCAGGGACTGAAAGCTGACGTTGTGACCTATAACCAGGTCACCGATGTGCAGATCCTGCACGATAAAGGCAAACTGATCTCTGCCGATTGGCAAAGCCGCCTGCCGAATAACAGCTCGCCATTCTATTCCACCATGGCGTTTTTAGTGCGTAAGGGTAACCCGAAGAATATCCACGAATGGAACGATCTGGTTCGCCCGGACGTGAAGCTGATTTTCCCGAACCCGAAAACCTCCGGAAATGCGCGTTACACCTATTTAGCGGCATGGGGCGCGGCGGACAAAGCTGACGGCGGCGATAAAGCCAAAACCGAACAGTTTATGACCCAGTTCCTGAAAAACGTCGAAGTGTTTGATACCGGCGGTCGCGGTGCAACGACCACCTTTGTTGAACGCGGTCTGGGTGATGTGCTGATCACATTTGAATCAGAAGTGAACAACATCCGTAAACAGTATGAAGATCAGGGCTTCGAAGTCGTGGTGCCGAAGGTCAACATTCTGGCGGAATTCCCGGTAGCCTGGGTCGATAAAAATGTGCAGGCCAACGGTACTGAAAAAGCGGCGAAAGCGTACCTGAACTGGCTGTACAGCCCACAGGCGCAAACCATCATTACCGATTTCTACTACCGCGTGAACAACCCGCAGGTGATGGACAAGCTGAAAGATAAATTCCCGCAAACCGAACTGTTCCGCGTGGAAGACAAGTTTGGCACGTGGCCTGAGGTGATGAAAACGCACTTTGTCAGCGGCGGCGAGCTGGACAAACTGTTGGCGGCGGGGCGTAAGTAAATGTTTGCTGTTTCCTCCCGACGCGTTCTGCCCGGCTTTACCTTAAGCCTGGGCACCAGCTTACTGTTCGTTTGCCTGATATTGCTGCTGCCGCTTAGCGCGCTGGTCATGCAACTGGCGCAAATGAGCTGGGCGCAGTATTGGGAAGTGATTACCAATCCGCAGGTGGTAGCGGCTTATAAAGTGACGCTGCTGTCGGCGTTTGTGGCATCGATTTTTAACGGTGTGTTCGGTCTGCTGATGGCGTGGATCTTAACCCGCTATCGCTTTCCGGGCCGTACGCTGTTGGATGCGCTGATGGATCTGCCATTTGCGCTGCCTACGGCGGTAGCTGGCCTGACGCTGGCGTCGCTGTTTTCAGTCAATGGCTTCTACGGCGAATGGCTGGCAAAGCTGGATATTAAGGTGACCTACACTTGGCTGGGCATCGCGGTAGCGATGGCCTTTACCAGCATTCCGTTTGTCGTGCGCACCGTACAGCCGGTGCTGGAAGAGTTAGGCCCGGAGTATGAAGAAGCGGCGGAAACGCTTGGCGCCACGCGCTGGCAGAGTTTTCGTAAAGTGGTGTTGCCAGAGCTGTCTCCTGCGCTGGTGGCGGGCGTAGCGCTCTCGTTTACCCGAAGCCTCGGTGAGTTTGGCGCGGTTATTTTTATCGCCGGGAACATCGCATGGAAAACAGAAGTGACCTCGCTGATGATTTTTGTTCGTTTGCAGGAGTTTGACTACCCGGCTGCCAGCGCGATTGCTTCTGTGATCCTCGGGGCGTCGTTGCTGCTACTGTTTTCAATTAACACCCTGCAAAGTCGCTTTGGTCGACGCGTGGTAGGTCACTAATGGCAGACATTACCCAATTGAAACGCTATGACGCACCCCGCATTAACTGGGGTAAATGGTTTCTGATCGGCACGGGCATGTTGGTATCGGCCTTTATTTTGCTGGTGCCGATGATTTATATCTTCGTGCAGGCGTTCAGCAAGGGATTAATGCCGGTGCTACAGAACCTGGCTGACCCGGATATGCTGCATGCCATTTGGCTGACGGTGCTAATTGCGCTGATTGCGGTGCCGGTGAATCTGGTGTTCGGCGTATTGCTGGCCTGGCTGGTGACTCGCTTCAACTTCCCTGGACGCCAGCTGTTGCTGACGCTGCTGGATATTCCCTTTGCCGTCTCGCCAGTGGTCGCTGGTCTGATCTATCTGTTGTTTTACGGTTCTAACGGCCCGCTGGGTGGTTGGCTGGATGAGCACAACCTGCAAATTATGTTCTCCTGGCCGGGGATGGTGCTGGTGACGGTGTTCGTGACCTGTCCGTTTGTGGTGCGCGAACTGGTGCCGGTGATGCTAAGTCAGGGCAGCAATGAAGACGAAGCGGCGATTTTGCTTGGTGCCTCCGGCTGGCAGATGTTCCGCCGCGTCACGCTGCCGAATATCCGTTGGGCGTTGCTGTATGGCGTAGTGCTGACTAATGCCCGTGCGATAGGCGAATTCGGCGCGGTGTCGGTGGTTTCCGGCTCGATTCGCGGCGAAACCTTATCTTTACCACTACAGATTGAATTACTGGAGCAGGACTATAACGCCGTTGGCTCCTTTACCGCCGCCGCGCTGTTGACGCTGATGGCGATTATTACCCTGTTTTTGAAGAGCATGTTGCAATGGCGTCTGGAGAACCAGGAGAAACGCGCGCAGCAGGAGGAAAATCATGAGCATTGAGATTGCCAATATTAAGAAGTCTTTTGGTCGCACCCAGGTGCTGAACGATATCTCGCTGGATATTCCTTCAGGTCAAATGGTTGCTCTGCTGGGGCCATCCGGTTCGGGCAAAACTACGCTGCTGCGTATCATTGCCGGGCTGGAGCATCAGTCCAGCGGGCATATTCGTTTTCACGGCACCGACGTCAGCCGTCTGCATGCGCGCGATCGCAAAGTGGGGTTTGTGTTCCAGCACTATGCGCTATTTCGTCATATGACGGTATTCGACAATATCGCCTTTGGTCTGACAGTTCTGCCACGGCGTGAGCGTCCGAATGCGGCGGCGATCAAAGCCAAAGTGACCAAACTGCTGGAGATGGTGCAATTGGCGCATCTGGCGGATCGTTTCCCGGCACAGCTTTCCGGTGGGCAAAAGCAGCGTGTGGCATTAGCGCGTGCCCTGGCGGTAGAACCGCAGATCCTGCTACTCGACGAGCCGTTTGGCGCGCTCGATGCTCAGGTGCGTAAAGAACTGCGCCGTTGGCTACGTCAACTGCATGAGGAGCTGAAGTTTACCAGCGTGTTTGTTACCCACGATCAGGAAGAAGCGACGGAAGTTGCAGACCGGGTGGTGGTGATGAGCCAGGGTCATATCGAACAGGCCGACGCGCCGGATCAGGTCTGGCGTGAACCGGCTACCCGTTTTGTGTTGGAGTTTATGGGCGAGGTTAACCGCCTGCAGGGGACGATTCGCGGTGGGCAATTCCACGTGGGTGCACACCGTTGGCCGTTGGGCTATACGCCTGGCTATCAGGGACCGGTCGATCTGTTCCTGCGTCCATGGGAAGTGGATGTGAGCCGCCGTACCAGCCTGGATTCGCCGCTGCCGGTTCAGGTGCTGGAAGCCAGTCCGAAAGGGCACTACACCCAATTAGTTGTACAACCCCTCGGGTGGTACAACGAACCGCTGACGGTCATCATGCAGGGCGATGATTCCCCGAACCGCGGTGAACGGCTGTTTGTTGGACTGCAAAATGCACGTTTGTATAACGGCGACCAGCGTATTGAAACGCGTGAAGAGGAACTTGCCCTGGCGCAATCAGCCTGATAGGTTAATTTGCATAGTTATCGCCCGGTGGCGCTACGCTTACCGGGCTTTTTTACGAGCTGAAAACGTGAACACATTAGAACAAACAATTGGCAATACGCCTCTGGTGAAATTACAACGCCTGGCGCCGGATAACGGCAGCGAAATTTGGGTCAAGCTGGAAGGGAATAATCCTGCGGGTTCGGTGAAAGACCGGGCGGCGCTGTCGATGATTGTTGAAGCGGAAAAGCGTGGGGAAATTAAGCCGGGTGACATATTGATTGAGGCCACCAGCGGCAATACTGGCATCGCGCTGGCGATGATCGCCGCGCTGAAGGGCTACCGCATGAAGCTGCTGATGCCGGACAACATGAGCCAGGAACGCCGGGCGGCAATGCGTGCCTATGGCGCGGAGCTGATTCTGGTCACTAAAGAGCAGGGGATGGAGGGAGCGCGCGATTTAGCCCTCGCTATGTCTGAGCGCGGAGAAGGTAAACTGCTCGATCAGTTTAATAATCCCGATAACCCGTATGCGCACTACACCACCACCGGACCCGAAATCTGGCAGCAGACGTCAGGTCGCATCACGCATTTTGTCTCCAGTATGGGGACGACCGGTACCATTACCGGCGTGTCGCGTTTTCTGCGTGAGCAGGAAAAAGCGGTCACTATCGTTGGCCTGCAGCCGGAAGAGGGCAGCAGTATTCCGGGAATTCGCCGCTGGCCAGCGGAATATATGCCGGGTATTTTTAACGCCTCGCTGGTGGATGAGGTGCTGGATATTCATCAGAATGATGCCGAAAACACCATGCGTGAACTGGCCGTTCGTGAAGGGATTTTCTGCGGCGTCAGTTCTGGCGGCGCGGTCGCGGGCGCGTTACGCGTCGCACGTGCCACGCCCGGCGCGGTGGTAGTGGCGATCATCTGCGATCGCGGCGATCGCTACCTTTCGACCGGCGTCTTTGGTGAAGAGCACTTTAATCAGGGGCTGGGGATATAACTTGTTGGCCTGATAAGCGTAGCGCCATCAGGTAACTGCCTGGCACGATGGCCGGATAATGTTTTATCCGGCCAGGGATGATTACTCGTTACGTTTTTGCACCAGCTTATCCAGGAATTGCCACAGCTTCTCATTCATCTGCTGGTAGTCCCAGGCGCGCATCTCTTCAACCGGGCGGATGAAGCGTTTCCCTTCAGCTTCGGCCAGCTCTTGCTCTGAGTGCTGAATTAATCCTTCAATCGCGTCAGCTGTGAACTCCATATGGCACTGGAAACCATAGACGAAATTACCGTATTGTACGATTTGTCGCGGGCAGCCCTCGCTTGTGGCGAGAATTGTCGCCTGGTCGGTTAATCCAGGCATATCGTTGTGCCAGTGACCGACGGTAAGCGGTGAACCAAAATGGCTGAACAACGGATGCTGTTGGCCTGCTTCGGTCAGGGTGATCGGGTAGTGACCAATCTCTTTTTCCGGACTCTGGCACACCTTCGCACCCAGCGCTTCGCCGATTAACTGTGAACCCAGGCAGATCCCCACCACAATTTTACGTGCCGCAATCGCCTGATTGATCAGATGCTGCTCGGCCTGAG
>OKVL01000394.1_pt1 | contig 27727 bp, 32 predicted proteins | sample 1606791 | NCBI WGS metagenome assembly OKVL01 (sample SAMN03281006, study PRJEB24777) | human gut metagenome | isolation source: fecal sample PR165 from 1 month old male Malay infant, vaginally delivered...
GGCTCAATGGCTATGACACCAAAACTGAGGAATAGCGTTATCGCTGCCGTCGGCGGTGGCGCCATAGCCATTGCTTCTGCGCTCATCACCGGCCCAACCGGGAACGATGGTCTTGAAGGTGTGCGATACAACCCTTATCAGGATGTGGTAGGCGTCTGGACTGTCTGCTATGGCCATACTGGCAAAGACATCATGCTCGGCAAGAAGTACACCGAGGCTGAATGCCGTGCCCTTCTCAGTAAAGACCTGAACACCGTCGCTCGCCAGATTGACCCTTACATCCAGAAGCCGATCCCCGAGACAATGCGCGGGGCTCTGTACTCGTTCGCCTATAACGTCGGCGCCGGAAACTTCCAGACCTCCACGCTGCTGCGCAAAATCAACCAGGGCGACCAGAAAGGTGCGTGTGACCAGTTGCGCCGCTGGACTTATGCCAAGGGCAAGCAGTGGAAAGGCCTGGTAACTCGTCGCGAGATTGAGCGCGAGGTTTGTCTCTGGAGTCAAAAATGAGCCGGTTAACCGCCATTATCAGCGCCATTGTGATCTGCCTGGTTGTTTGCCTTGGGTGGCTGGCAATGCATTACCACAACGCTGCTGCTGAGCAGAAAACCAGAGCCGATGACGCCGAGCAGCAGGTAAACGCAGCGCAGGCGGTCACATCCAACGTTCTGACCACCATGACCATCTTCAACACCATCTCCGAGGCCAATCAGCATGCAAAAGAGCAGATCGCACTGGACGCATCGGGAGCCTCGGCTGATATCCGGGTTGCTGTTGCGAATGATGATTGCACTAATCGCCCTGTGCCTGCTGGCGCAGTTAAGCGGCTGCAACAATTCGCGAATGGTCTACGTCAAAGTGCCGGTGGTCCCGTTACCGGCCAGCCTGACAGCTGAAACCCCGCGACCGGAAATCCCTGACAATCTGACGTGGGGTCAAAGTCTGGATTTGAACGTCAGCCTTCTTTCGGCGCTGGGCCAGTGCAACCGGGATAAGGCTGATATCCGCCAGGCTGACTCTAAGCGACAGTAGCGGCATTACAGGAGCCATTTAACGAGTGGCTTCGACAATGCTCCCCACAGCGCATTGCAACAGCACGTACATGAACAATGTTTGAGTTTTAAGTGGTTTTGTTTTAAGTCAATAGCCATGATTCCTAGAATGGGGTAACTTATTTCTCATTAAGAGTGATGGTGAGAATGCGATGGAATCAAGAGGGAATTACCTAGTAAAGCCTATTGAAGAGCTTGGAAATGGAGCATTTGGACGCGTTGAAAGAATTGAACTTTATAATACGAGCGGCCATTTGTGTGGAGAATATGCACGTAAGCTACTGTGCGTTAAAGACGATCTAATCGGTTCTCTCTTTAGTTATGATGATTGGCGACGAAGATTTGAGCGCGAAGTTAAGTACCAAGCCGAATGCGTAAACTCGCATGTGGTACCAGTATGCATTCACCACTTGGCAACTGAAAACCCATGGTTTGTAATGGAGTTGGCTGAATCAGATTTGAGAACAGCCTTGGTTCGAGGTCAGCTAAGCGATAGCGAAAAAATTGAAATCATTATGATGATGCTTGAAGGTGTCAGCTATGTGCATTCTAAGGGTTACCTGCACAGGGACCTCAAACCAGAGAACATCCTAAAATTTAAAGATGGACGTTACAAAATCTCTGATTTTGGATTGGTGAAAAACACTAATCTTGAGGCTCAGTCTGAAGTGTTAACTAAGATAGCTGTTAAGATGGGTACGGACGGGTATATGGCTCCTGAGGCTCAGAAGGGTATTTACACCGAAAAAACAGACATCTATGCTCTGGGGGCAATAATTCATGAGATCAATGTGGGCAACATAGACGGTATCGACACAATGATTGGTAAGGCCACAACGTTCAGACCAGCTGATCGTTATGCGCATGTGCACCAGATGATTGCTGATTTAAGGAAAATAATCCAAAGGAGAACGGCATGAGTCATCTGCTTAATTGCGGCTTCTTCTCATACCCCAAAGATGTCGAAAGAGGTAATCAAGATTCTTTCCTACTTCCTAAACACATAGATGGCGGATATGTTTTGGCTGTGGCTGATGGTGTTGGATCGTATCTTGGTGCAAGAGAGGCTGCTGATGCCGCCATTTTTACTACAGAAATTTTATCCTCGAACACTTTGCGTGACGTCGCAAGCGCATTTGAAGCAATAAAGAAAAACGTAGATATTTTGACAGAACGCAATAATCAATGGTTCAAAGCTGCAACGACTTTGTCCTACTGCTTTATTGATGATGAGTATTTGCATTTTGGACATGTAGGCGACACAAGAATCTACTTCAAATCAGGTGCAAGACTGATTGCCCTGACCAGAGATCATACGCAGCACCAAGAGTTGCTAGATGAGGGCATTTACACTAAGCGGGAATTGCGGGATATGCCGGGTAAAAATGCTCTCACGTCAGCAATTTCAAAAAGTTTGCCTTTGAGATTTCAAAAGGAAAGTATTCCATTATCGAGAATTGCAGATGAAAATGGTGTCATTACTCTGTATTTAATGTCTGATGGTGCACATCATTTTTGGGAAAAGCGCCCAAGGCTCTCGGTTAACACTTTGTCAAAAGGACCGCTTTTTGCATCAAGCTTACTTAAGCGAATAGAGAGGAATGAAGCTATCGATGATTACACCTTGATAGCCGCATCTTTCAAAGTATCCTAAAAATACAGCTAAGCCGCCTCCGGGCGGTTTTTTTATGGTTTAGCTGAGGCGGGTAAACATGGCAACTATGAAGGATCTTTCCCGCCAGTTAACGCAGTTACAGAAACAAATACCCTTCGCCACTGCTCAGGCAATGACAAGTGTGGTGCGTGAAATAGCCGCAGCACAAAAAGTCGCACTGGGGCGAAAGCTGGAATCGCCCACGCCGTTCACTGTTAATGCTGTTGGCTCATCTGGGGCCAGAAAGAACAACCTCCGCGCGAAAGTTTATGTGCGTGATATTGCCTCCGGATATCTGGAGCCGTTCGAGTTTGGTGGCGATCATAAGCTAAACAGCCAGGCGCTGCTCAACCCGAAGAACATCAAGCTGAACAAGTACGGCAACATGCCGCGCAATAAGCTTTCACAGATGAAAGCGAAGCCGAATGTGTTCGTTGGTGAGGTGAATGGCGTCGATGCTGTCTGGCAACGCCGGAAGCCGAAGAAGGCGAAGAAGAAACGGGTAAAACGTTCAGCGAACGGTACGCGCAGGCCGAAGCCGAAACAGCGCTCTCCTAAACTGCTGGTGAGGTTTGGTGATGCGTTGCCCGTAACGCCAGTGCTGGGATACATGGACCGCTCAAAGGCTATGGCAGAAGCGTTAATGCCGGCAGCGCTTAGTAAAGCGATTGCTGAGGCCATCAGAACAGCTAAGTAAGGGGCCGCGTAGCCCCTATGCCGGCGTGTTAATTAAAGAGATATCTCACAGGCTTTTATAAAGCTATTTGTCGCAGCGGTAGAGCCGGATACATTGCCCGAGAACGAGGATTGATTACCGCCGTCTTGAGTCTGTATACCAACCAAAACTTTAGACTTGGCGTTTTGTAACTGCTTAAGCACTGCAGTTATTTTCTCTGCGTCATCAGTACTTACTTCAATGGCTTGGGCATTTCGGCGTGATAGTGACGCTTCAAGCTTATTAGCTGGGTTACCATCGACTTTGATAATCAAATCCATTGCGATAGCAGGGACTGAATCAGATGATTTGTCAGTTTCTACATACGCAACAGATAATTTATTTTTCGTGCAGTCAAAAATCAGACCAGAGTTTGATGATGATAAGTCACCAATCATCAAAGCTTTTTTCCCTCCGGTAAACAGGTCGTCATCCACTTTGGTGAGCCATTGAGCGTGTGCAGCAAAAGATGTAAGTAAAACAGCAGCCAACGCCGCATTAATCAAACGAACCTTTTTCATCATTATCCCCTTGCATTAATCGTGACAATGATAGGGTGTGATTCATCGTGATGCTATGTAAAAAATGTTGTCAAATGCCACCCTGCAAAAAAATGGGTCCTTCCTGTGGCTTTTGTAAGGCACGGGCATTGCGCGCCGCAGTGTTTTCCTAGCTACAAACTTTTATTTTGTGTCCCATGTCCCACCCCAAGGGATCGCCAGCCACGCCAGAGCCAGCACGGATTATTCCATTTATTCCAGTGGGACATTCGTGTGGGACATTGAAAAAATGTCCCAGGTAAATGTCCCACCCCAAAAATGTCCCAGGTGATGTCCCATGACCACGATGAACCAGAGTCAGTACGCGCAACATTCAGGCGTCGATCGCAAGACTATTGGCCGATGGATCAAGGCTGGTCGGTTTATCGTCATGGATGGCGACCTGATTGATGTTGAGGCGAGCGATGCCGCGCTGAAGAAAAACCGTGATGGAAAAGATCCGCGGGCATCAAACGCGAAGAAGAAAAAAGCCCCAGCACCCCGGAATGATGGCGACGATGAAATTGATGAAACCGTTCGCCAGATAATGCTTACAGAAGGTGCAGTCCTTTCCAGGGAAGAGGCCGCGCGGATCCGTGAAAATTACATGGCCCTGCAGGCAAAGCTCCAGTATGAAAAAGACAGCGGCCAGACAATTGAATTGGCCATCGCCGAGGAGGTTCTGTTTAACGCCTTTCGCCAGCAGCGTGATGCCTGGCTGAACTGGCCTTCACGCGTGGCACCGCTGATAGCCGCCGATCTGAATGTGCCGGCGGACAGGATGACAGAGGTGCTGATTGAACATGTCCACAAACATATCTCAGTCCTCGGAGAACCAGAGTTTAACCCAGCGGAAGATTGAGCGTCTTCAACTGAGTGTCCGGAAAGGGTGGACACCGCCGCCGCGGATCAGCGTCCCGCAATGGGCCGATGACTACCGGAAGCTGGCGAAAGAAGCTGGCAGTACCTCCGGGAACTGGGAAACATCAACGGTTGAAATTGCCCGCGGTCCTATGCTGGCCGCGACGGAATCGGGCGTCCACATTATCACCGTGATGTGCTGTACCCAGTTAATGAAAACCGCGCTGCTGGAAAACCTGTTTGGTTATTTTGCGCACCTCGACCCATGTCCGATTTTGCTCCTGCAGCCGAAGGAAGAGGCCGCTGAGCAGTTTTCCAAAGAACGCATCAGCCCGCTGGTTAGGGTAACGCCAGTTCTGCGTAACATCATAGGTGACTCAAAGCAGAAGAGTTCAAAAGAAACCATTCTGTATAAAGCTTTCACCGGCGGATTTCTGGCGCTGGCCGGCGCCGGTAGTCCAGATAACCTTGCGCGCCGTCCGATCCGTGTTCTGCTGGCAGATGAGGTGGATAAATATCCGATTACCCGTGAGGGCGATCCCATCGCTCTGGCGGAAGAGCGAACCGCCACATTTGGCCTTAACTGGCTGTCTGTGCGGGCTTGTTCGCCGACGGTCGAAGATGAAAGCCGGATTGCTGACAGTTACGAAGATTCAGATCAGCGGCGGGCCTCTGTAGTTTGCCCCCATTGCGGGCACCGACAGTTCCTTGATTTCTTCAAACATGTTCAATGGCCAAAAGAAGGTGATAAGCACCTGACCAAAGCGGCCATGATCCATTGTGAATGTTGTGGTGCTGGCTGGTCAGAGGGTGAGCGTCTGCGGGCATTACAGACAATCCGCTGGCATCAGACCAAACCGTTTGAATGTTGTGGTTCCCGCCATTCACCATTAATGGAATACGACCAGAAATGGCATGAAGGAGACGAGGGCAGTGTTGATGCCGTCTGGCGCTGGTCAGAGTCGGAACGGCATGCCGTATACCGGGCGATTTGCCCGGACTGCGGGGCCGAGGCGCTGGATAATCACCACGCCGGGTACCAGGCGTCAAAACTCTTCAGTCCCTGGCAAAAAGACAAGCCATCGGACATTGCAAAGAAATACCTCGATGCGAAAGGGGATCCGGATAAGGAACAGGCCTGGTGGAACACCCAGATGGGGTTGCCGCACCGGCCTAACTACGGGAAACAGCTCCCGGTTGATGTCCTGCTGGCGCGCCGTGAAGTCTTCCCGGCCGTCGTTCCTGATGGCGTGGCATTGTTAACTGCGGGCGTCGATACCCAGGATGACCGATTCGAAATCACGATCACTGGCTGGGGGCGGGACGAGGAATCGTGGTCAGTTGCGCATGACGTCATTTATGGCGATCTGGAGACTGAGGAACCCTGGAAGCGCCTCGATGCGTACCTGAAACAGATATGGCGACGCGGCGACGGGCGAGGGCTGAATATTCTGGCTGCATGTATGGACTCCGGCGGTCACCACACGCAAAAGGTTTATGAGTTCTGCAAAGATCGCCTTGGGCGCCGCGTCTGGGCTATCAAGGGCGAATCTGCGCAGGGTGGGAAACGCAACCCCGTCTGGCCAACCAAGCGACCGACATCGAAAAGTAAAGCCAGCTTCAGGCCAATTATACTTGGCGTGAACTCTGCGAAAGATGTTGTCCGTGGTCGTCTGCATCTTGAACCGCCAGCTGTAGGTACTGCCGGTGCGGGCTATATGCACTTCCCGGATGATCGTGACCTCGGATATTTCAACCAGCTGCTGGCCGAGCGACTGGTTTATAAAGTGGTGGCCGGTCAGCGATTCAGTGTCTGGGAGCCTATCCCCGGACGGGCGAACGAAGCACTCGACTGCCTCATTTACAGCTATGCCGCGTTGTGTGGGCTGAAACATATGGGATTAAAACTCAATGTTCGGGCCGCTAACCTTCAGGCCGATCCCGATAAGTTCCTGCCGGCGCCAGCCGAGCCAGAAGAAAAAATCAATTACGAATTACCGGGTGCCATCGTGGATGAGGCTATGGCTCCTGTTAAGCGTAAGAACATTTCTAAACTCCTGCCGCAATAAGGAAAACCATGTTTAACCGAAACACGAGCTTACTTGCTGGTGGGATGACTGATGAGCAGCTCAGAGACGCTCTGCAGAAAGCGCAGCAGGCTTATATCGACCTGACTACCGGCAGCCGTGGCGTCTCATTCTCCTATACGCAGGGTGATGGGACGCGCTCTGTCTCCTATCAGCAAAGCTCTCTCGCCGACCTGCTGGCGCTGATTCAGTTGCTGCAGGCGCAACTGGGAATTGTCGCCCGGCCACGGAAGCCAGTGAGGTTCAGATTCTGATGAATAAAGTGCAAATCCTTGGTCCTGACGGGAGACCTTATCAGGCACCAAAACCCAGCATGTTGACGGGCGGTAGCCGGGTGCCATATGACGCCGCGGATTCCTTCAGCGATCAACTGGCGAACTGGCAGCCCGCACTATGGTCACCGGATAACGAAATTAATATCTACCGTGACCGTATAGTTTCCCGTGCGCGGGATCTGGTCCGAAATGATGGATGGGCCAATGGTGCCATAACTCGCCTGCTTGATAATGCGGTCGGCGCCAATTTCCGTCCGATCATGAAGCCTGACTATCGTGTATTACGGATGATGACAGGTAATAAAAGTTTTGACGCAGTATGGGCGGAAGAGTACGGAAAAGCACTCGCTTCCCACTGGAGAACCTGGGCATACGACACAGGCCGTTATTGTGACGTTGAGCGCAAGCTAACCGTTCCACAAATGTTGCGTCTGGCCTTTCGCCACAAGCTGATTGATGGCGATGCCCTGATGGTGCTTCAGTATCGCACCGATCGCCTTGGACCAGGTAAGGGGCGTTATGCCACGACGGTGCAGGTTGTTGATCCCGACAGACTCAGTAACCCGCAGCAGAATTTTGATATGCCGAATATCCGCGGCGGCGTTGAAATTGATGCTGACGGCGCACCTGTGGCTTATCACATACGTGAAGCACATATCGGTGACTGGTGGAGTGGCGCCAAAACAATGACATGGCGACGAATCCCGCGCGAAACCGCATGGGGGCGCCCGCACGTTGTGCACGACTTTGACCATGAGCGTGGAGCTCAGCATCGGGGGAATGGCATTCTGACTCCAGTAGTGCAACGTCTGAAGATGCTGGTGAAGTACGACCAGAGCGAGCTGGAAGCAGCAATTCTGAATGCTATCTTCGCCGCGTATATTGAGTCTCCATACGATCCCGAAATGATCCAGTCCGCGCTGGGGGAAAACTTCGAAGAGGGATTGGGAGCATACCAGGATGGTCGTGCAGAGTTTCATAATGATCGCCGTTTGACGCTGCAGAATGGCGCCCGTATGCCGATCCTTTATCCAGGGGAGAGAATAACAACGGTCAACGCTGCCCGCCCTTACAGCAACTTTGAGGTTTTCGAGTCTGCAGTATTGCGTAATTTCTCATCCGGTACGGGATTATCTCCTCAGCAGGTTACACAGGACTGGTCTGATGTGAATTACAGCTCTGCGCGATCTTCCTTGCTGGAGGCATGGAAAACGCTCACCCGCCGACGTGATGATTTTTCCATGGGTACCGCTCAGCCGCTTCTGACGGCCTTTGTGGAGGAAGTTCACGATAACGAGGATTTACCTCTACCTAATGATGCCCCTGATTTTGTTGATGCCCGGGCAGCGTATTCCCGTGCGCGCTGGATGGGGCCGGGGCGAGGATGGGTTGATCCGGTGGCAGAGAAAAAAGGCGCCATTCTCGGCCTCGATGCCGGCCTTTCCACTCTCGAAATTGAAGTGGGTGAAAACGTGGGTGAGGACTGGGAAGAGATACTTGATCAGCGCCAGCGGGAAATTGAGTCCTGCCTGAAGCGCGGACTTCCATTACCTAGCTGGGCGCAGGCGGACCAGTTCGCCAGCCAGACAATTACCGATCCGGAGGAAAAGTGAATCTACCTCATCTGGCCCAGCGCCTTTTTAATACACCGCTGGCGCTGCACCCAAGTAAAGCTGAAGTCATCATGGCATCCGTTATGGACCGGTTTGGCATCAGTAAAATCGAATCCTCTCTTGCCATGGATGATGACTGGTATGGATACGACGATAACCGGGGGCGGGAATCCCGTAGCGACCCGGGTTATGACAATGTGTTGGGCGTCGCTGTCATCCCGATATGTGGGACCCTGGTGCAGAAGCTGGGTAGCCTGCGCCCATACAGTGGCATGACAGGCTATGACGGCATTCGTCAGGCCTTCCTGACTGCGATGGAAGACCCCGATATTACAGGGATCTGCCTGGATATTGATTCGCCAGGAGGCGAGGTCGCCGGATGTTTCGATCTGGTCGATGTCATTTATGGCGCCCGCGGGAAAAAGCCCATCCATGCCATTCTGACGGAAAGCGCCTATTCCGCCGCCTATGCGATTGCCAGTGCGGCGGACCGGATTTCTGTTCCCCGAACCGGTGGTGTGGGTTCAGTTGGTGTGATCACTATGCACCTTGACTGGACCCAGCGGATAAAAGATGACGGCCTCAAAGTCACCATCATCACCTACGGTTCCCGTAAGGCTGAGGGGTCACCGCTGAGAGAGCTGTCAGATGAAGCGCTGGCGGCTATTCAGCAGGACATCAACACCATGGGCGAATTGTTTGTGAATACCGTCGCCAGAAATCGGGGGATTAGCGCAAAGGTTATCAAAAGTACTCAGGCTGCCTGTTTTATGGCTGCTGATGGTGTGGAACTTGGACTGGCTGATGAGGTGTGTCCTCCTGATGCTGCGTTCAGAAACTTACTTGAAAAAACAGGAGCCTGAAATGGCGAAGAAAAAGACTTTTAGTTTTGCTCATCTTATTGGCCGTGGCGCGACTGCTTCCGAAGAGGAAGAGGACAAAAAGGCCAAAAAAGCGAAAGGCCGTCGCGCGGAAGAGGATGAGCGCGAAGATGATGCCGGGGACGATGAACGCGAAGATGACGCGGAAAACGACGATCGTGATGATGACGCTGAAGATGACGGTGACGACCCGGATGCGGCTGAAGACGATGACGATTCCGAAGATGACGGCGACGATGACCGCAAAGAAAGCAAAGCGGTGAAAAATGCCCGCGCCGCCGAGCGTAAACGTTGCGCCCGTATCTTCGGCAGTAAGCACGCTGCGGCGAATCCGTCACTGGCCGCTTCACTCGCATTCAATACCGGGATGAGCTCTGCCGCCGCTATCGATGTTCTGGCATCCACGGCGCCAGCCTTGCAACCAAAGGCAACGCGCGGGCGCTCTCTCGATCAGCGCATGCAGGAAAGCCATGATGTCCGTCTGAATCCGGATGGCGGCAAGAAAGAGAACGGTAAATCGGCACTGGTAAACCAGATGACCGGCCTCTACAACTCCATTAAAGGAGAGAAATAATGGATCAATTTGGTCAGAATGCCTTTGCACCTGGCATGAAGAGTTCAGTGTTTGTGCCGGATCAGTTAATTGCCGGTACGCTGCAACTGGTCACTGACACCGGCACGATCACCGGCGGTGTGTATAAGCGTGGCACTGTGCTTGGCATGATCACCGCCAGTGGCAAATATACAGCCAGTGTGAAAACCGCAACGGATGGTAGCGAGACGCCAGCGGCCATTCTGGTTGATGATGTTGACGCTTCCACCCATGGCGATCAGTCCGGCGGCCTGTACCTGATGGGCGAGTTCAACCAGAATCATATTATTTTTGACGATTCCTGGACTGCGCCGGAACTGAAAACAGCACTACGTCCGCTGGCCATCTTCCTGAAAGACAGCGCCCAGGCACCTTTAACCACCTCCTGATTTATCCCTCATTTCTCCTGGCGAATGCTTTAACCGGCAGGCGCTGACCTATTTAAAATTTATGCCAGCGTCTAGCTGGCATTATCAAGAGACTGAATATGGAAAATATTTATGATACCAGTGTGCTGGTGCAGGTCGTTCCTAACCTGAAAACCAGTCAGAACTGGCTGCTTGATCGCTTCTTCCCGAACGTCGTGACTTATGAGACCGAAGAAGTAGCGATTGACGTGGATGTCGGCCTGCGTCGTATGGCGCCATTCGTCTCCCCGCTGGTGGAAGGTAAGCTGGTCGAGTCCCGTAAATACCAGACCAATACGTTCAAACCGGCGTACATCAAAGACAAGCGGGCGCCGGACCTGCGTAAACCTATCCGCCGCCAGATTGGTGAGCGTATTGGCGGTGAATATACCGCCGCAGAACGCGAAATGTTGAACCTGCAGTTTGAGATGACTGATCAGATTGACATGATCAACCGTCGGCTGGAATGGATGGCGGCCAGCGCGCTGGTGTCCGGTACCGTCACGGTTGCCGGGGAAGGCTATGAAACCAAAGTGGTGGATTTCGGGCGCTCTCCGGATTTGACTATCACTCTGAGTGGTTCAGATAAGTGGCCGTTGACGGTTGCCGCGGGTGCCACTAATACCCAGCCCTCTGATGATATTGAAATCTGGCAGACGCTTTTCCTGAAAGAATCCGGTTCCGTCGCGACAGATCTGGTGTTCACAAGCAAGTCATGGCGTGCTTTCCGACTGGACACCACCATCAAAGATAACGCCATCACGTTCCCGGCGCTGAGCCCGTTTGGTAACCAGATTAATGCTGGTCCACAGGCGATGAAGGGCGCTATTTATAAAGGTCGCTGGGGTAACTTTGACCTCTGGTTATATAACGACTGGTTTATTGACCCACTTGATAATGTCGAGAAGCCGATGATCCCCGACGGCGCCGTTATTATGTCTGGCGCTGATCTGATGGGTACCCGCGCTTTTGGCGTTATCCTGGACCCGGCATTTAACTACGGTCCCCTGGCCTATGCGCCAAAATCCTGGGTGAAAGAAGATCCGGCCCAGCGTCTTATCCTGATGCAATCCTCCCCGCTGGTTATTCCGAGCCGGGTAAACGCATCCCTCTGCGCGACGGTGGTCTGATATGGCAAAAATCTCTAAAACCGAGCAGGTGGATGATCTGAATGCTGAAGGCGCCACCGAAGACGCCCTGAATATCGACGACCTGAATGCCGGCGGCAGCGTTCAGATGACGCATCAGTATGACGAAAAAGACGGCGATTCATCTGATGATCAGGATGACGATGAAGAAGATTTTCAGGAAGTAGCGGAACCTGAGTTTGTGGTCCTGAAAGGGAACTGCATTCGCCATGACGGTGAGGTTTACCGGGAAAACTCCCTAATTCCGGTCTCCGGTAAGGATGCCGAGCGTCTGCTGGCCGCAGGTGTAATTGCCGATGTCCATGCTCTGCGACAGCGCGCGTTATCTGCTGCGCGTGGTGTGAAAATAACAACGGAGTGAGCATATGGGCGTGGACTGGGATTTACATCTTCTGAGTCCGCTCCATGGCGTGTTTGGCGATGAGCATGAGTACCGTCCCCGCAACGGTACTCCTTTTACGATTAACGGTATTTTTGACCGTGGCTATGCGCAGGTTGCAGAAAATCTTGATGGTGATTCAGAAATTAACACCTCCAGCCCAATGCTTGGGGTGCGCGATGCTGAATTTCGTCAGTTGGGTAAACCGCAACCTGCCGTATCTGACCGTGTGTTTATCAAAACGGTCGGAGGTCAGATCATCAATCAGTTATTTGTTGTGTCCAACGTCGAACCGGACAGCCATGGCGGCTCACGTCTTGTTCTCAATGTGGCGAAAACCCGATGAATGCTTCCGCAATACGACACATGGTCGTGGCCGCGCTGAAAGATAAAACGGCTGCCGCCGATCGTGTGTATTCCCCGCGTGACTGGGCAACTTCGCCGGACCTGTACCCAGCGTTGCTTGTTCAGACGCCATTTGATCACAAAAAGGCGCAGGGGAGAAATGTCCCGGCCTTTACCTCTTTGACCACCGTTCGCATTACTGGCCGGGTTCAGGAGTACGACAGTGAAACCACTGATGATGGCGCCATGCGCGCGGAGGTTGCGCTGGAAGAGCTCCGGGAACAGGTAGAAAGGGCGGTGATTAACAGCTACGAGTTAACCCGGAACATCCAGAAATATGCGGAGGTCCGCTCGACGATTGATGTTGATGCGGATGGTGAAGCGCATATGGGCCAGCTGCTTATCGAAATTGATATTGAGCACTATCAGGGACCGGAAGACTTTTATCCGGTCGATACGGTGCCGCTGGCGGGGATCGACATCACCATCGACATGCCGGACGGTACGCCGCAGCCGGGCGTAAAAATAGACCTTCAGGAGTAATCATGTTTGTAAAACCGAAGGACGGGCTCAGCGTTCGCTGCCCTGTCAGGGGGGAGCCTTTGCCCAAAGATGGCGCGGAGGTACCTGATAATACGTTCTGGCGTCGCCGCCTGAAGGATGGCGACGTCAGTCTGGTACCGGAAAAGGGCGTTAAAAACGCCGTAAAAAAAGAGGGCGTAATTAAATGACCGTTCCATTTTCGCGAGTTCCCGGCAATTTACGTGTGCCGCTTTTTTATGTGGAGTTTGATAACTCCATGGCCAACACGGCGACGGCTACACAACGAACGCTGTTGATTGGTCAGATGCTGGCATCAGGCTCTGCACAGGAAAAAATCCCGGTAAAAGTCTCCTCTCCCAATGCGGTGGGTGAGCTCACCGGAAAAGGATCAATGCTGCATGGCATGATGACGGCGTATCAAAAAAACGATACTGCTGCGGAGGTCTGGATCCTTCCGCTGGCTGATGATGCTGATTCGATGGCAGTGGCAACTGGCAGTATCAAGGTTGCCACACAGGCGGCAGAAACCGGCATTATCTCTCTTTATATTGCTGGCGTTCGCGTACAACTGACCGTACTGGCGACTGACACTCCGGCTCAGATTGCCACTGCGCTGGTCGCGGCGATTACCCGCAAAACGGAACTGCCGGTGACAGCTGCTGTAAAAGCCGATGCAACGGATACCGTGACACTGACGGCCAAAAATGCCGGGTTGCTGGGCAATGGTATTGATATCAGGCTGAATTATCTCGGTGTTCAGGGTGGTGAGGTGACGCCCGCGGGCCTGACACTCACCATCACGGGCATGACCGGCGGCGCCGGCGCGCCGGATTTTGTTGATGCCCTTGGCAACCTGCAGGATAAGACCTTTGATTTTGTCATCAACCCTTATGATGACACCGCATCACTGGATGCCATCAGAGAATTTCTGAACGATGCAACCGGCCGCTGGGCATGGGATAAACAGCTTTATGGCCACGCATTCACCACTACCAACGGCACTTACGCCGAGCTTGGCACCAAAGGGGAAACCCGTAATAACCAGCATGAGTCACTGCTTGGTGTGTATCGCTCACCGTCACCGCGTTATATCTGGGCGGCGGCACTGACAGGGGCCGCCGCACCCAGCCTGCGTAATGACCCCGCACGTCCGCTACAAAGTCTGCCTGTTTATGGCGTGCTGGCACCGGACCTGGCGGATCGCTTTGAGCTGACAGAGCGCAACAACCTGCTGTACAGCGGCATCTCCACTTACACCGTGGGTGATGACGGGACGGTGATGATTGAAAACCTGATTACCACCTACCAGAAAAACAGCTATGGCGACGAAGACGACAGTTACCTTCAGGTGGAAACGCTCTTCAGCCTGATGTTTGTCACGCGATATCTCCGCACTGCAGTGACCAGTAAATTTGGTCGCATGAAGCTGGCCGCGGATGGCACGCGTTTTGCGCCGGGGGCGGCGATAGTGACGCCAAACATCATCAGAGCCGATCAGATCGCGGAATACCAGACGCTGGTCTTTAACGGCTACGCGCAGGACGCTGAGGCCTTCGCCAGAAACATTATCGTGGAGCAGAACAAAACAAATCCGAACCGCGTCGATGTGTTGTGGCCGGGAACGCTTATGAACCAGTTGCGCATCTTCGCGCTGCTTAACCAGTTCCGCCTGCAGGCTGAATCAACAGGAGCATAAAACATGGCTGGAGATACCACTAATCGCCTGGCAGGTACCGCTTATGTCACCGTAAACGGGGTGACCGTTATGGTGGAGGGCTCATTCAAGTATCAGACCTCCACTGTTAACCGTACCACACTGACAGGCATGGACGGTGTGCATGGCTACAAAGAAAAGCCGGTTGCCCCGTATATTTCTGCCCGTCTTCGCGACAGCGGCGGTACCAACGTACTGGGTTTTAACAAACAGACGAACGTCAACGTGATCGCCGAACTGGCGAACGGAAAGACTATTATCGGTCGCGCGCTATGGACGGTGAACGTTCAGGAAGTGGAAAGCGAAGATGCAGTGTTTGATGTTCGCTGGGAAGGCCGGGACGTAACGGAGAACTAAGATGGCAGAACTTGAACGCACCAAAGTCATTCCCCTCATCAAGCCTCTGGTCGATGAGGCGCAAAAAACACGCTATGAGCAACTGGAGCTGAAGGCGCCGACGCTCAGCCAGGCAGAGCAGTTCTACGAAAAGCAGGCATCGTCCACTTCACTGGCGGCGATGCGCCTGCTGATCTCGCTGGTCACGGATACGCGGGAAAGTGTGCTTCAGCCGATGGATTTTATCGACTTCCGAAAATGCGAGGAGTTTTTGCTCGGTTTTTTGACCTGGAAGCCCTGACCGCCTGGCAGGAAACGGCCGCTGACGTCACATTTTATTTCCGCTGGACAGAAGACAGGGCATGGGGCATGACCTATGCCCGTCTGAAGTGGTGGGTATCGCAGGCCTCCCGTATCAATAAACTCAGGAATCCCGAACCCGATGAGTAATTCTTTCGACTTTGAGCTGGTGGCCAGCGACCAGGCGACGGAAGCCATTGAGCGTATCAATGAGGCTATCCGTGATCTGGAACCAAAGCTGGATAAAACCAAAGAGGGACTCCAGTTAGGAGGGCAGGAGACCCTCGATGGACTGAACGGCTTTATTTCCCGCTTCGAAAATCTGTCCAAAAATGCCCGTGATAATGTTCAGTACATCGGGGACATGGTACCACCGCTGAAGATGGTCGGTGAGCTCTCCGGTAAGCTGGCATCACTGGGGGTTGTTGGAGCGGCGGGATATGGGCTAAAACAGATTGCCTACGGTTTCCATGAGGCCTCAAGGGAAGCCTATAACCTCGATGTCGCCGCGAAAAATGCGGGTATGCGAGTGGACGATTTTTCCCGCCTGTCCGGTGCCATGCGGATACTGGGTGCTGATGGCGACAGTGCAAATTCCTCCATCGAGGGGATGGCTAAAAGCCTGAAGGAGGCCGCCAGTGGTGCCAACAGCCAGGTGCTCGGCGCATTGTCACAGATTGGCGTTCAGATCCAGAAAAACAACGATGGATCCGTTGATACGCTGAGAACGCTGGAGTCGATAGCACGCGTTTTCCCGAGTCTGCGACCGGACCAGCAGAAATCAGTTTCCGATGCCCTCGGGTTGACGCCGGAAATGCTGGCGCTGATGCGTGAAGGCGTACGGATGAAAGCATTGCTGGCTAAATCTGATGAACTTGGCCTGACGGTTGATCCGGAACTTAACCGGCAATTGTCCGAGGTTAACGGCTCCATGAATGAGCTGGGCGCTGCATGGGATGGGCTGAAAAACCGTTCGAAAAACTCTCTGTTTAAGGGATTGCTTTCCGATGGTTCGGTGAAAGACGGCCTTGAAGGAGTGACCGACTTGTTCACGAATGGCGATTTCACCGGGCTGTCGCATGCGCTGGGGTTTATCAGTAGCAAGGATGCCGGGAAGCTACGCCGCATTCAGGGTGATAAGGCGCTGTATAACACCCTTTCCCGGCGCGAGCGCGGAGCGGTGGATGCCGGCTTTATGACTGATGCCGTCCGTAAACGCTACGACGCGCAATATGGCGCCGGGGACAGAGCTGAACAACTCCGAAATGATTTGTCTGTCATCCTGCCAGCAGGTGCAGCAGCTCCACGCAGAGAAGTGAATTACAGCCAGCCATCTAACCAGGCACTGGGCCTGAGAAATAATAACCCCGGCAATCTCCGGATAGCGCCTAATGCGACCGGGGTGAATCGTGGTTTCGTCACTTATGACAACAGCAGCGACGGGCTGGCGGCAATGGCCCGGCAACTGATGTTATATGGCGATCGTGGGAATAACACGCTGAACAGCATGATCCACACTTATGCGCCACGCTCGGAAAATGATACGCAGTCCTATATCAATTCAGTATCGGCCGCGACAGGTATTCAACCCCAGCAGCGGGTGGATCTGCATAACCCGGAGGTGCTGAAGTCAGTCATGGCGGCCATGATTCAGCATGAGAATGGGGCGCAGCCATATTCTGAAGATGAGATACGGGCGGCAATTCAGACGGCTATCAGTGATCCGCGCTGGTCTGGTCTTCGTGACAGCCGAGTGCTCAGCCAGCAGAGAGAGAACATCCTCGTACCGCAACCGGACAAGTTTGACAGTTCCTCAATCCTGACAGCTTCCGGTAATGGGAGAGACACTGTCAGTGAAAACCTGACCCGATCCCTCAAAGAGGCGATGGCCGATCAGAAAATGAAGCTGGAAATCACCCTGGTCAATGATAAGGGGGAGAAGAAAACCTATAACGTCGAGGATAACGGCAGAATAACAACCGCCATGAATTACTAACCCTATTAAACCGCCACCCTGGCGGTTTTTTAATTCAGGAGGCCTGATGGCAATTATCCAGGATGCAATAACTTCTCTGATGGGGGGCGGTGGTAGTGAGGACTGGTTGAGCCAGCTACGTCCCGGCTCGTTCCGGGGCGTGCCTTTTGCTGTGGTGAATGAGGAAGGCAGTCATGGCCGGCGGCAGGCGGTTCATGAATATCCATACCGTGATACCGCCTGGATTGAGGATATGGGGCGCGGGACACGGCGATTTATTATCCGTGGCTTTATCGTCCAGAACAGTCTGGTATACGGCGGTGGCGACGTTATTTCTCAGCGCCAGTCATTGATCAATGCGTGTGAAGCTAAGGGGAGTGGTACGCTCATTCACCCCACGCTGGGGGAGATGACCGTTTCCATACCTGAGAATGGTTTAAGGCTTTCCGGTTCCGCCGACAACGGCCGTTCGTTTGAATTTACCCTGATGGTCATTGAGTCGGGGTTAAAGGTCTTTGCCGTTACCGACAGTGCCGCCGCGGGGGATACCGTTGGCACCAACTATCTGAAGCTGGTTAGTACGACGGTTGCCAGTACCCTCGCGAGAATTAAAAGCGAGATCCGCGGTGTGTCGCAGGGGATTCAGACCATCAGGGGAACCGTGACGTTCTGGACCAATATGGTGGATAACACCATCAGTGAGGTAACAAACGTCAGTAACGTGCTGGATTCTACTTTCGGGAATAATCGTTACGGGCGGTACAGCAAGGGGACCGTAGGCGGGAGCTCTTCGGGTATTAACGGCAATCGTGATGCCGATGACTCAGAAGACCATCAGGCATTGTCTGAACAGGTTACCGCCCGGGCGGTGATGGATCGCCAGGCTGTGCTCGATACAACGGCTGCACTGAATGAATCTGTATCGGTCGAGGAATTTGTTCAGGGCGTTGCCGATGTGATTAATCGCATTCTGTCCAGCGCCGGTAGCGTGAGTGACAAAATTGCTGCATTTGAAAAACTGGCGGCTTCAACCAGTACCGGATACCAGCGTTCCGAAAGCAGCCAGCAACTGGCTGGCACCATGAACACGCTGATCGTAGTGCTATGTACCGGAGCCATGACGGATGCTGCTGCAGATTACAACCCAACCAGTCGTAATGAGGCCGAAGAAATCACTCAACGCGTGGCCGGGCAACTGGATACCGCGTTACTACTGGCGGGCGACCGTGGCGATGATGATCTTTATACGGCATTGATGGACGTGAGAACCGCTTTTCTGAATACCATGGCTCAGACTTCATCCGGACTGAGTGAGTTGATGCAAATCAATACTGCGGTGCCGGTTCCTGCCCTGGTACTGGCCAACCGCCTGTATCAGGATGCCTCGCGGGCAAATGAACTGATACAGGAGGCCAGCGTACCGCATCCGGCATTTATGCCGACGACGATGAAGGTGTTGAGACAATGAGTACGGATAATGATCAGGATATTGTCTCCCTGACAGTGGGCGGAAAAATCATTGAAGGATGGGACTCTGTGCGGGTGACCCGTGGCATTGAGCGTTTTCCCTCCGATTTTGACCTGGGACTGATGGATTATTTTCCGGGAAGTGACCAGAAGCAGCAGGTAAAGGAAGGGATGCCTTGTCAGGTAAAGCTTGGTAACGACCTGGTCGTGACGGGGTATGTTGATGACTGGTCGCCTGCTATTTCCCGTTCGCGCCATGAAGTCAGAGCCTCAGGCCGCAGTAAGTGCGCAGATCTCGTTGATTGCTCTGCTGAATGGCCAAATAACGTCATCAATAACAGTAATGCGCTTGATATAGCCTCCCGTCTCGCATCCCATTACAACATTGGCGTAAGTACAGACGTTGATGATCTGGTGAAAGTTCCGCAATTTTCCCTGAACTGGGGGGAATCGCCACAGGAAATACTTGATCGTGTCTCCCGCTGGTCGGCACTGCTTTATTACGATCAGCCTGACGGTAACTTATTTCTGACCCGGGTGGGGACAAAGCGCGCGGCCAGCGGTATCGCAGAAGGGGTAAATATCGAACAGGCTTATTACCGCCGTTCGATGGCTGACCGCTTTTCTGATTACGTCGGCGTATCGATGAGCATTTCGCCGATTGCAGGATTCTCGCCAGATACGGCTTATGATTCGGTGACGCTGGCGACGGCCCGCGATCCTGAGGCGGCCAGTATGCGTTACCGAAAACGGATCATTATTGTTGAAAGTACACTGATGGCTTCACAACAGGCTCAGCGAGCGATTGACTGGGAGATGAACCGCCGATACGGCCGTTCCCGTCAGTTAACGGTGACGATTGATTCCTGGCGCGATAAATCCGGGAAATTATGGGAGCCGAATACGCTTATCCCGGTCAACATCCCGAGTCTGCAGCTGCCTGACACCGAATTGCTTATCGCAGAGGTGACTTATATCAGAGACAGTGACGGCACCCATGCGCGCCTTTATCTGATGCCCCCGGAGGCTTTCGCTGTCCAGCCTTATGCTTTCTACCAGCAAATACCCGGACTAAACCAATGAATCAAAATTTAAAGAAATCGGCCACGCGCATCGCCGGCATGCTGGGCATTGGCCGTATTACCACGCAGAAAGATAGCGGGGTTGTGCAGGAAATCCAGTACCAGACTCCGCTGGAAGTGGCCAGCGCCCCACGGCTCTCTGATTTTGGTTTTTCATCGGGGTTACCGGCGGGATCGGATGTGCTTATTGCCTTTCTCGGCGGGGACCGCTCCAGTCCTGTCGTCATTGCCTCTAACCATCAAAGCTTCCGGTATACCGGGCTTAAGCCAGGCGAAACCGTGGTCTATAACCAGCAGGGGATGAATATTCATCTGACCGAGGAGGGAATTTTCATTGATGCGAAAGGCAAAGATGTAGAGATCAATAATGCCAGAAACATCACCGCGACGGCAACGGAACAGGTAAAGCTGGTTACCCCCAAACTCCTGGTGACGGGTGACATCATCGATAACTGCGAGACGAACAATTCAACGCTCAAAGCGCTGCGGGATGCTCACAACGATCATGACCATGACGTTAAAAAAGTTCAGTCCGGCGATAGCACGATCATAAGCGAAAAAACAGAGAGTCAGGTATGAGTGATATTTCCTCATTCTGGGATGTGGATGCCATTCATGCTGACTGGCAAACCGGTAACGGCGTACTGACATCTGAGAATGATATGCACACGGCCATAATTATCAGTTTGTTTACTGACGGACTGGCGCGCGCTGATGATGATTATGAAGGAACTGACCGCCGCGGCTGGTGGGGGGATCTGGACAACGACCGGAATATTGGCTCAAGGCTGTGGCTACTGCGGCGTGAAAAACTGACGCGCGAAGTGGCGATGAGAGCTGAAGATTACGCCGAAGAGGCTCTGGCCTGGATGAAGTCGGATGGTATTGCAGCAGCGATAGAGGCTCAGTCAGAGATTGTTTTCCCGAATAGGCTGAACCTCATCATCCGGTATTTGCCACCGGCGGGGGACTGGCAGGAGTTCAAATTCTTCTGGCTATGGGAGCAACTGAATAATGCCATTTAAGCGGAAAACACTGAGCGAGCTCCGGCAGGAGAATCGCCAGTTTATGCAGGCAGAGCTTGAAAGTGTTGGCGCGCTGTTACGGTTTGGCAACCTTAAGGTGCTCGCTGATATGGATGCGGGCATGGCCCATCTGCACTACGCCTACCTGGATTATATTGCCCGTCAGAGCACGCCTTTCACCTCTACCGATGAGTGGCTTGCCGGATGGATGGCGCTAAAGCAGATTTACCGAAAAGCCGCAACGGCAGCACGCTCTCCGGCGGCGACCGTTACCGGAACGCCGGGGAAAACACTGTCAAAAGGGGCCGTGTTAAACCGTGATGATGGTTACCAGTACACAACCGATGATGCCATAACGATAAACACTGCTGGCAGTGCGTCGGTTGCTGTAACAGCGGTTTTGCCGGATATCACAGACGATGTGACAGGAGGAGGCGCTTCCGGAAATGCCGATGCTGGCACCATTCTTACACTGGATGCTAATGCCCCCGGCATAGACAGCTCGGTTACGCTGATTGAGCCCGCCACCGGCGGCGCCAACATTGAAAGTGAAGAGGATTTCCGATTACGTGGTCTGCTGGCGTATCAGAATCCTCCGCAGGGCGGGAGTGACACTGATTATAAAAGCTGGGCTTTATCCGTATCGGGGATCACCAGGGCATGGATACGGCGCCGGGGGATGGGGCCGGGTACCGTGGTGATTTACATCATGTGCGACGGCGATGATAAAACCAATCATGGATTCCCTGTAGGAACTGACGGTGTCTCTCAACTGGAAGAGTGGGGGGCTGTAAAAGCCACCGGGGATCAGGGGAGAGTTGCCGATTATATGTATCCGCTTGCGCCGGTTACCTCCCTTAACTATGTCTGCTCTCCCATCGAACGCGTTATCGATTTTGAAATAAGCGGGATATCTGATGCCGACAGCGCAACGACTGCGGCCATTGCTGATGCGATTGACGGGGTGTTGTTTGAATCCGCTAACCCGCTCGGCACAGGGAAAATTTACCTTTCAGATCTCAACCGTGCGATAGGGGATGTTGCCGGTACTTCAGGTTATATCCTTGTGTCGCCTTCTGCGAATATTGAGCCGGGAGTTGGGGAGCTGGCTGTTCGTGGTGAGGTGAACTACACATGAGCCTTTTCTCAACAGACGATTATCAGAAGGCACTGCAGGCGCTTATCCCCACCGGCCGAGCGTGGACACGGGATCCAAAAGCCGTTCAGGCCGCTGTGCTGCGGGCCATTGCGGCCAGTTTCCAGCGTAGTGATAACGACGCACTTGCATTGCTGCGCGGTGCCTTTCCAAAAACTGCGACGATTATGCTCACCGAGTGGGAAAAAACACTCGGCTTACCTGATGATTGCTCGATTGGCGAAGTGGATACGATTGCGAAGCGTCAGTCTGCCATTGTCTCGAAACTCATCAGTACCGGCGGGCAGTCAAAGAGCTATTTCATCAGTATTGCCGCAGCAATGGGTTATACGATTTCGATTAAGGAATACCGGCAGGCGCGTGCTGGCTTATCGGTATGTGGTGACGGGCTAAATGGGGATGACTGGCCATTTGTCTGGCTGGTAGAGGCGGAAGACACAACGATAACTTATGCCCGTGCAGGTCTGAGTTATTGTGGCGATCCATTACGTTCCTGGGGTAATCGTCAGCTTGAATGCCGGATAAATGCCCTTGCCCCCTCATACACCCTGGTCAAATTCGGCTATATCTATTTCGGTTTTAACGATGAGGGGGTTTACGAAGTCACGCCTGAGTTTGCCAGAATATTTGATATCGCTTCCGGTTACGTTTAATTCAGACATTTAAAAAGAAGGTTTATATGAGAAAAGTTGGCAGTACAACTGACACCGCTGATGCTAATGGTGAATACACTAATGGTAATGTCGCTAATGGTATTTCACCGACAATAATTAATGCTGAGATGATGAATACCTTTCAGCGTGAGCTGGTAAACGTTGTTGAGGGCGCGGGGCTTGAGCTTGATCCTGATGATGATTCACAGGTTCTTAAAGCGATTGGTGGCGGTCGCCTGCTTAATATTGTCACCTTTACTAAGTCAGGGACTTACACTCCAACTAAAGGAACCAAAAAAATTAAAGTTACAATCACTGGTGGAGGCGCATCAGGAGGAAAATCAGCTGGCAGTTCAACCTATGCTCGTTCAGGCGGGGCCGGAGGGACCCGGATAGCTTTTATTAATGTACCCGCAGGCAATACTACTATCACAATCGGGGCTGGAGGGGAATCTTGTAGCGGAGCCGGAGATATTGGTAATGCTGGTGGGGATTCAAAATTCGGTAATTCAATAACAGCCTTTGGTGGAACAACCTCTTTTGGTAAAGGTGGTAGTTCTACTGGTGAGGGGTTCGGAATTGAAGGCGGCAATGGGAATAGTGGGGCTAGTTATTCAAATAATACCTTTGGTGGTGTTTCATTCTGGGGGGGCGGCGGCGCAGGCTATGATGGACAGGATGCGACGACTGTTGATGCAAGAGCCTATGGATCCGGTGGTGCCGGGGTCAATCAGGGTGTGGGCAAATCAGGAAAAGGTGGAGATGGTATTTGCGTGATTGAAGAATACTCTTAAAATATTGAATGAGTATTCTCTTTTTATATGGCGCGTGAAACTTAAATATCAACGCGCCATATGTTTAACTATCTTTGCCGAATTTTATTTCTTAATTTCGAGACTGGTCGATCAATTAACTTTATGGTTATCAATCCAAATGCAAAGGATAGGGCATAGCCGATTATAAATATCGTTAGCCCCCTTGTCACATTCGTGTGGCCAGTTGCCTCCCATGCAACCAATCCCATAAAGAATTGACACAAAAACATAGGGTATGATAAATCACCAAGAGTTTTGCACACATTCTCTATTTTTCTAGGCGGCGTGGTTGAATGCAAGCTTATTATGGCAAGCAAAGCTATTATGTTGTTGACGTAATAGTTAACCGATGCTAATGAGTTTTTATTGATGTAATTTAAATACCAGTTGGATGTAAATAATATAATAAAAATAGCGCATGATAGTATTTGTGTTATTCCATTTGAACAAATTTTGATATTTGCCTCTTTTAGTTTGTTGGATATAAAGTACCCCAGCGCACCAATTGAGAAAGGGAGAAGGGCCGCGATAAATGGCGAGTAAATGACCACCAGGGAGTCTACGTTTTTAATAGAATACCAGTGGTAACCAATGCTTAAAAACATTGTTAGTAATGCTGTTTTATAACTTCTCGCAATAAAAGCCCATAAAAGAAAATAACAAACTATTTCAACAGCAACTGACCAACTTGAAGTAACAATGCGGAACATATATCCGTCAAAGTGAAGTGGGTTAATACCAAAACTATGGAATGGCGAAGTCATTATATTATCTGCGTAAAATGCCCAGGGAATCATTAATACGTTAGATAGAACCTCGTCAAATGAAAAGTTTACCCCATATGATGGGTGAAATATTGTTGGTGATTGGCTTGTCGAAATCACAATAAAACCAACAAAACAAGAAAACCAGTACGTGGGGTATAATCTTAGAAATCTGTTTAATGCAAATTTTGAAAATTCAAAGTGATATGTTCTGTGTAATATCAACGTAATTAAATAGCCGCTGATTACGTAAAAGCAGTTTACTGCATACAATCCCAAATCGGGAGACTGACCGGCTAGGTGGAAGTATATTACACATGAAGCGAGGAAGAACCTGATAACACCAAGCATTATTTTATCTCCGCGCCAATATCGCGCATTTTATTTATTACATTGTTAAGTTGCTCATCAGACAGAACAAGCTGAGCTGCAATATAAAACAGTATGTGTCTTGACATTACCCTGGGGCTCTCTCCGCCAGTGTATTTCCGCCATTGGCTATCGCTGGCTACACCTGCGAGCCCTGCCATTTGGTTTCCGGAGTAATTTAGTGCGGATTTCAGTCTGGCTAAATCTTCCTGCGTTGGAGGGGTGTATTTATTTATTAAAATCATTCTCTTATTTAACCGTTTAAACACGTAAGGCGATGTTAGCCCTGAAGGGGCGGGGCGTCAATCTTAATTGCTTCATTGAAAAGATGAAGACAGGAACAGGTATGGACAAAAGATATAATACCGGCAATTCAAGACCTTCAAATAGCATGAAGGATCTGAATGATAACGCCCTGGCGTACGATGATTTCCTGAACAGCGAAAGCGATACTTTTATAGATCGTCTTGGTGTAAAGCGCCTGACGAACACCGGAAGAAATAATCAGTTCGATGCCGCGCAGTTGGACAGAGCTAATCGGTTTGAGCAATTCCTTCTGTCATCCGGCTACGTGTTCCTGGGTGATTACCAGGATGGCCCGTTCCAGTTCAGCGCCCGCAATCAGTACATCCGGTACAACAATCAGTATTACCGGCTGAACGCTGCCACGAACGTCGGATTCACCACGACTGGTACGACAGCGGCCAGTTTTGCAAACGACGTCAGCCATTTCGTTTTGATAGATGGGGATACGCTGCGACAGGAGTTGGCATCAGGTACCGGCACTGATTTAATAGGTTTCCAGGAAGTAAAGCTCACCGATGAATTGAAGAAAATTTCCGGCTTACAATCCCTCGGCTATGCGCCGGTTTTCCCAATGGGGTTCGACTCTGCTTCATACGGAATGCTGTATCAGTTTAAAGGTGACGATATTACCCATTTATTCCGTGGCAGCATTCATGCTGGTAAAAACCTGTTTGGGATACGTAATAACGCCTGTGTAACGTCTTTCCGTGCCGGGAATGGTTCTGAAGATCAGGGTATGTGGAATAGCCAGGTGACTGGAGTAAGCAACAATCTCCAGTTAGCTAAGTATGGATCATCTGATAAAGTCGGTGCCTATGGCGACATAGCAGGTACAATACAGAAAGCATATCAGGCGCCCCTTCCAGCGGTTAGCTTCACTGCCAATGGCTTTTATACCGCCAATACGGACGTTCTAGATAACGCAAAAGTCGGCATGATAATGTACACTGACGAGTCGCCTCGTAAGTGGAATATTATTGCCAGCATCGATAAGTCTACCGGACTCATTACGGGATGGGACAACTGGGCGGACTCATCAGCCTATGGTACTCCTGCTACAGGCTCTAATGTCACCGTAGACCCTGAAGGAAAATTATGGACACTGAATTATAATTTAATTTTGCCAAGTGGAGGCAGGGCAAATCAGGGTGTTATTGCAGAGCTTGGATTGCTAAACCAGAATGGCAATTCAAGTAATGTTAATGGGATTGACCTGGTTAACCTACCTCAATCTACAAGCGACGGGGACACCGCGTTGTTGATAAGAGGTGGTGGATACTCAGGCTCTAAAGGATGGCTGACTGGTGCCTCTATTCGAGGATATAAAAACTACGGATTGTGGTTTGCATACACCCCAGAATACGTGGCTGCAAGCGACATACGATTTGCCACAGCATCAAATATTGGAATCCAGTTTACTGGTGGTCATGCTACGTATTCAATGACATTTGCACTGGGCGGCAGCGGGACATTTAAGGATGTTTTGCAGACGATGTTAGATCCTAAGGGATTCACGGTCAGGAGTGGAAGACTTGCTGCAGTAATAACTGATACGGCCACCCTTTCTGCTAACATAAAATGTTATCGATTAAACATTTCAAGTGCAGCCACAATAACGCTACCTAATACCGACGGTCTGTCCGCTGGACACTGTCAGGAGCTATTGATGTACAGAAACACAGCTATTACAATTCAATCATTCAATGGTACAACGTTGGTGTCAATAGGGGCTGGAGGTTCATATGCATCGCAGTCATGGACACCAACGGCTGGTAAGCGCTACACCCTCGATTGGGATGGCAGTTCCTGGAAAATATGGGAGTAATCTATGAGTGTATATAGTAAGAGCTATGAGGTAATAGGGTCTTTTTTAAATGGCTATGTTACAAATGAAAATGGATTAACTTTTCAATCGACCGTTGTTATTAATGATTATAGTTCAGAAGAAGATGCAATATCTGATGCTTACAAAAAGGCTGAGGATATCGCTAACAACTTTACCTTTCAATAGGTGGATGGCTAATTATAGTTGCCATCCAATATGAAACTAACGAGGGTACGGCATGAATAGTAAACACGGAATATCATTGGTTATTAAAAACCAAACAATTAACGGCTATCCATCTGAAGATAATTTGTGTGTCATTAAGGGTAATGATGGTAAGAATGATATTGTGGTTAACATTTTTGTTGAGCCGGATGGGAAATTAGTTATTGAAACTGATTATCTCGGCGATATTGAAATCAGAAAAGGCCCTATTTGTAGTGCCTTAGATGAAAGTCCCCGCATCACTGGGGGATGTAGTGCGCCCAGTGAAGAGATGATTCGCAGTTGTAATAGAAATTGCTAACATCGTAGGGCGAAGATATGGAAATGCCACTGTCATCGGTGTGGTTACGTTTACTATCGGCGATGTGCGCCAGGGCAATGCGGTTGTTTAGTTGCTGTCAGCTCGAGGCTGCTGTGTCGTAGATGTGGCGTGACAGGAATGCACGATAAAGACAGGGATGTATTCAAACGACACGAAACGACACAAAACCGGATGCGAACGCGGTAAACATGTGTGATTACAGTATGTTATTTAACGCTCTACTTTCTTCTAAGCCGTAGGTCACAGGTTCGAATCCTGTAGGGCGTGCCATTTAATAATCAATCACTTATCAACTTCCTCCA
>OKVL01000406.1_pt1 | contig 27348 bp, 28 predicted proteins | sample 1606791 | NCBI WGS metagenome assembly OKVL01 (sample SAMN03281006, study PRJEB24777) | human gut metagenome | isolation source: fecal sample PR165 from 1 month old male Malay infant, vaginally delivered...
CTGAACACCGGTAACACCACCTACAAAGCGGTACAGCGTTCTGCCGACCTGATCTCCATCGGGCCAATGCTGCAGGGTATGCGCAAGCCGGTGAACGACCTGTCCCGTGGTGCGCTGGTAGACGATATCGTCTATACCATCGCCCTGACCGCGATCCAGTCTTCCCAGCAGCAGAAGTAATTTGCTGCGGTGTGCCGGATCTCTTATCCGGCAACACCTCTGCTTATCAAACCGGAAATAGCTGATATTTCCGGTTTTTTTATATCTGTTTTTTCTTTGGTACATTCTGAAATATTTGCCAGGATGCGCTGCATCAATGAATAACTATTCTTCTGTTTGCATACTTACTCTCTTTTGCATTGCAACAGGGATAGTCTTTCATGTCAGCAGTCACAGAATCACAGCCAGCCAAAAAATGGGCGATGCCCGATACGCTGGTGATTATTTTTTTCGTCGCCATTTTAACCAGCCTGGCGACATGGGTTGTTCCGGTCGGGATGTTCGACAGCCAGGAAGTGCAGTATCAGGTTGATGGGCAAACCAAAACCCGTAAAGTTGTCGACCCCCACTCTTTTCGTATTCTGACCAACGATGCGGGTGAAGAGCAGTATCACCGGGTGCAGTTTTTCACCACCGGAGATGAACGCCCTGGCCTGATGAATTTTCCGTTTGAAGGATTAACCTCCGGCTCTAAATTCGGCACCGCCGTCGGCATTATTATGTTTATGCTGGTGATTGGCGGCGCATTCGGCATCGTTATGCGTACCGGAACCATTGATAACGGTATCCTGGCGCTCATTCGCCATACGCGAGGTAACGAGGTCCTGTTTATCCCGGTGCTGTTTGTTCTCTTCTCATTAGGCGGCGCGGTGTTTGGCATGGGCGAAGAGGCGGTCGCCTTTGCCATTATTATCGCGCCTTTGATGGTACGCTTAGGTTACGACAGTATCACCACCGTTCTGGTCACTTATATCGCCACCCAGATTGGTTTTGCCAGTTCATGGATGAACCCGTTCTGCGTGGTGGTCGCACAGGGTATTGCAGGCGTCCCGGTGCTCTCTGGTTCTGGTCTGCGTATCGTCGTGTGGGTCGTTGCGACCCTGATAGGACTGACCTTCACCCTGGCCTACGCAGCGCGCATCAAAAAAAATCCGCTTCTCTCCCGGGTACATGAGTCAGACCGTTTTTTTCGCGAGCAGCAGGACGAGGTTGTAGAACGCCGCTTCACGCTGGGCGACTGGTTGGTGCTGCTGGTACTGACGGCGGTGATGATTTGGGTCGTCTGGGGCGTTATCGTTAACGCGTGGTTTATTCCTGAGATCGCCAGCCAGTTCTTCACGATGGGACTGGTGATTGGCATCATCGGCGTCGTGTTCCGTCTCAACGGTATGACGGTCAACGTCATGGCATCTTCATTCACTGAAGGCGCGCGAATGATGATTGCTCCCGCCCTGCTGGTCGGTTTCGCCAAGGGCATATTATTGCTGGTCGGTAACGGAGAGGCGGGCGAAGCCAGCGTATTAAATACCCTGCTGCACAGCATCGCCAACGGTATCAGCGGGCTGGATAACGCTATCGCTGCATGGTTTATGCTGCTGTTCCAGGCGGTATTTAATTTCTTCGTCACGTCCGGTTCTGGCCAGGCTGCATTGACCATGCCGCTATTAGCGCCACTGGGCGATCTGGTTGGCGTAAACCGTCAGGTCACCGTACTGGCCTTCCAGTTTGGCGACGGATTCAGTCACATTATCTATCCGACGTCGGCATCATTGATGGCAACGTTAGGCGTTTGTCGGGTGGATTTTCGTAACTGGCTGAAAGTAGGCGCCACGCTGTTGGGCCTGCTGTTTATTATGTCCAGCGTGGTGGTGATTGGGGCGCAGATAATGGGTTACCATTAAAAAATGATTGCCCGGCCTACATGATTTCTCGACGCTGTAGGCCGGATGAGCAGACGTTACTCGGCTTCTTCCTGCTTTTCGGCTTTCGCCCCTTCATTCTTGGCGTTGCGGGTCATCCACAGCGCCAGCGCTTTCAGTGAGTCCGGCGTAAATTCGTCGCAGCGTGCGGTGATTTCTTCCGGCGTCAGCCAGCAAACTTCACTGACCTCTTCTTCCTGAAGCGCAAACGGCCCGTGGGAAACGCAGCTAAACAGCCCGCCCCAGACGCGACAGTTCTGGTCTTCAAAATAAAACTGACCGTGCTCGGCAAACGGCACACCCGCAATCCCTAACTCCTCTTCCGCTTCACGGCGCGCTGAGTCCAGTAGCTGCTCGTCAGCCTGAACAACACCGCCAGCGGTGGCATCCAGCATGCCGGGCAAAAAATCTTTTGTCTCAGTCCTACGCTGAACCAGAATTTTGCCCATACCATCGTGCACCACGATATACGTCGCACGATGGCGTAAGCGCTGCGCCCGCATTTGTTCCCGGCTGGACTGTGCGATGACTTCGTTGTCTTCATTCACAATATCCACCCATTCCGTACTTGCCAAACGACGCTGTTCCACCATCAGGAAACCTTCTTTTTTCTGGCGCTCTTACGGCGCGTTTATGTTTGTGGGGTAAATTACGGATTAATCTCGATCTGCGCAATAACACTTTGATCATTGAGTGCCATTACGCTGAGAACATTATCATCCAGAATCCCGTAGCTTGCCGCAAAGCCTCCTTTCGGGATGCTTACCGAGCCGGGGTTAAAGTGATAGACATCCCCTTGCAACTCGGCAACCGGCAGATGAGTATGGCCATAAACCAGTACATCTCCCGCGCTGAGCGCTGGCATATTTTGCGGGCCAAAAAGATGCCCGTGCGTCAAAAAGAGTCGCTGGTTTTCTGTCAGAATTTGCTGCCACGGCGCGGTTATCGGAAAATGCAGGAGCATCTGATCCACTTCGCTGTCGCAATTGCCACGCACCGCGATAATCCGCGCTGCCAGTTCATTCAACCGCTCTGCAACCTGCGCGGGCGCATAGCCTTCCGGCAACGCATTACGCGGTCCGTGATTTAAAACATCACCCAATATCACCAGCCATTGCGCACCGCTTGCGCTAAACAGTTCGAGTACGCGTTCCGTGGCTGGCAACGAACCATGAATGTCCGATGCGAACATCAGTTTCATCACTCACTCCTCGTTGAAAATTACCTTGTAATGATACTGGATTACGCTCCGATGGTCAGCAGGAACGCTTCGCTGAAAGCGCGATAAAACGCTGAACTGAAGCGCGCTGCCACTGGAAGGTGGCGTATTCCGCAAGCGCTTCTGGCACCTCATCGCCGTTAAGGACCAGACGATTAAGCATTAGCGCTAAATCGCAATCAGCGATACACCATTCGCCAAATAAATTCTGTTTACCATGGCTCAGTAAACTGCTCGCAGTGGCGAACAGTTTTTCCGCACTGGCTTTTCCGGCGTCGCTCAGCGGCGCTTTTTTCACGCCAGCAAAAACCACATCCGTTGAGCGCTCTTCACGAATAGGCATCAGATCGCTGCGGATCCACGCCTGCACCTGGCGAGCCCGCGCGCGCTTTTGCACATCATGTGGGTAGATGCGCTCCCACTGCGGCGGGGCAAAGCTCTCTTCCAGAAACTCAGTAATTGCTGATGATTCGCTCAGCTCGAAATCGTCAATCTCCAGGACCGGCACGCGGCGCGTCAACGCATAACCTTGCCATGAAGGTTGCAAGTGTTCACCGCTGTTGAGATCAACAGTTTTCAGCGTAAAAGGTAGCCCTTTCTCTTGCAGAGCGACATAAACAGACAGCACGTAAGGGGAGAAAAAATTGGCATCTGACCACAGCGTAATTGCAGGTTTGCTCATAACGTCCTCTGAAGTGTATTGGCTTGCCTTCAAAATATAGAGTCTTTCTCTCGCTGTCACTTGATGAAAACTCACGCACGCCAACAGGCTCTATACTTGTAATGACCCGGTTCATGACAAAACGGACGCTGAAAATGATCGATCTCTATTACACGCCATCGCCAAACGGTCACAAAATCACGCTGTTTCTTGAAGAAGCGCAGCTGCAATACCGTCTGATTCATGTCGATATCAGCAAAGGTAGCCAGTTTCGTCCTGATTTTCTGCAGATCTCGCCGAACAATAAAATCCCGGCCATTATCGACAATGCGCCGCAGGATGGTGGAAGCCCGATCAGCCTGTTTGAGTCCGGAGAAATTTTACTCTATCTGGCGGAAAAGAGCGGCAAGCTGCTGAGCGGTGAGTTGCGTGAGCGCCACACCACGCTGCAATGGCTGTTCTGGCAGGTCAGCGGCCTGGGCCCCATGCTCGGTCAGAATCACCATTTCAGTCATTACGCCCCGCAGACTATTCCCTACGCCATTGAAAGATACCAGGTTGAAACCCAGCGCCTGTACAACGTGATGAATAAACGTCTGGAAACCTCCCCCTGGCTGGGGGGCGATCACTACAGCATTGCGGACATAGCCTGCTGGCCATGGATTCATGCCCACCAGCGTCAGCGTATCGACCTCGACAATTACCCGGCGGTTAATAACTGGCATGAGCGCATCCGTACGCGGCCCGCTACAGAACGCGCCATGCAGCAAGCGCAGAGTGAGAAGCGGTAACACGGTTCGATTCTCGTGTATCATGAATAGGTTCATACATGGAGGAAACCTGCAATGTCACAACCTGACGCGATTATTCGTATAAAAAACCTTCGTCTGCGCACCTTTATCGGCATCAAAGAAGAGGAGATCCTTAACCGCCAGGATATCGTCATCAACATTGCCATTCACTATCCGGCAGACAAAGCCCGTACCAGCGAAGATATCAACGACGCGCTGAATTATCGCACAATCACCAAAAGCATCATTGCCCACGTGGAGGGTAACCGCTTCTCATTATTAGAAAAATTAACTCAAGATGTGCTCGATATCGCACGCGAACATCACTGGGTCACTTATGCTGAAGTGGAGATCGATAAACTTCACGCATTGCGTTACGCCGACTCAGTATCCATGACGCTGAGCTGGCAGCGCTAAACGTAACCCGGGAGGCGACATGCAGATTCTGATTACCGGCGGTACTGGCCTGATTGGACGTCATCTGATCCCCCGCCTGCTCGAATTGGGGCATCAGATAACCGTAGTGACACGTACCCCTGATAAGGCGCGTCAGATTCTCGACTCTCGGGTCACGTTATGGAAGGGGCTGGCAGAGCAGCAAAATCTCGATGGCATTGATGCCGTGATTAACCTTGCCGGAGAGCCTATTGCAGATAAGCGCTGGAGCGCTGAGCAAAAAGAGCGCCTGTGCCAGAGTCGTTGGGGCATCACGCAGAAACTGGTCGATTTAATCAACGCCAGCGAGACGCCGCCCGCGGTGTTAATATCCGGTTCCGCTACCGGTTACTACGGCGATCTGGGCGAAGTTGTCGTCACGGAAGAAGAGCCGCCGCATAACGAATTTACCCATAAGCTGTGCGCCCGCTGGGAGCAAATTGCCAGCACCGCGCAAAGTGACAAAACCCGCGTGTGTATGTTGCGTACCGGCGTGGTATTGGCCTCTGCTGGCGGGATTCTGGGGAAAATGGTCCCGCCATTCCGTCTTGGTTTAGGCGGCCCGATTGGTAACGGACGCCAGTATCTGGCCTGGATCCATATTGATGATATGGTCAACGGCATTATCTGGCTGCTGGATAACGATCTGCGTGGCCCCTTCAATATGGTTTCACCGTACCCGGTACACAATGAGCAGTTTGCCCACGCACTGGGTCATGCATTAAACCGCCCAGCTATTCTGCGCGTTCCCGCTGGCGTAATACGTCTACTGATGGGCGAGTCTTCCGTGCTGGTTCTCGGCGGACAGCGGGCGTTACCCAAACGCCTGGAAGCGTCCGGTTTTGCGTTTCGCTGGTACGATTTAGAAGAGGCGCTAGCGGATGTTATCCGATAGTTGCTAAGCGCTATTCACATTCGCCGTTGCGATGGTAAGGTTATAGATCTGACTTCCGCAATGGCGACGTTATGGCAAAAATATCGACTCCCCGTCTTACCCTCTCTTTGTTTCAATTTTCTGACTGGTCATTTTTCCAGAGACTGCGTGAAAGCCCTGAAGTCATGCGCTATATGGGCGACATCGCCCCAGCAAAGGATACGCGTCTGTTATTCGCCAGACGCCTTGCCGCACAGCACACATTTGTTATTCGCGAGCATAACAACCCGACGCCGCTCGGCGATATTGGTCTGCAAATCAGTCATCTTTATCCGCATGAGGCCGACCTCGGTTACGCCCTCATGCCGCATGCGCAGGGGAAAGGTATTGCCAGCGAAGCCGTGCGCGCGGTGTGTCAGTATGCCCTGGAGCAGGCTGGCGTCACGGCGATAAATGCTTACGTGCTGGCAGAGAATAAGGGGTCGATACGTGTTCTGGAAAAGACGGGCTTTGTACGAACGCAGGTGCTGGAAAAAGCGTATGAAATTAATGGGGTCGCGCACGACGACTGGATTTATCGCCTGGAGTGCGATGCGTTAAAGCGGTAGGCCCGGAAAGCATAGCGCCTCCGGGCAACTGAATTACTTCAGCGATCCTTTGAGGAACTGCTGCAAGCGTGGGCTTTGCGGGTTGCCGAATACCTGCTCCGGGTCGCCCTCTTCTTCAATTTTCCCCTGATGCAGAAAGATCACGTGCGTGGAGACATTTCGGGCAAACCCCATTTCATGGGTCACGACCACCATGGTTTTCCCCTCTTCGGCCAGTTGCTGCATAATGCGCAGCACTTCGCCGACCAGCTCTGGGTCAAGCGCCGAGGTGGGTTCATCAAACAGCAACACCTCCGGTTCCATCGCCAGCGCTCGCGCAATAGAAACGCGCTGCTGCTGACCACCAGACAAATGCACCGGATATTTGCCCTGCGCTCGCTCATCAATGCCCACTTTAGCCAGATACTTCACCGCGCGTGCGCGGGCTTCCTGCTTGCTCAATCCCAATACCTGAATCGGCGCTTCCATGACGTTTTCCAGCACCGTCATGTGGCTCCACAGATTAAAGTGCTGAAAGACCATGGTTAGTCTTGTGCGCAGCAAACGCAGTTGATTTTTGTCCGCAACCTTGAGCTGGCCGTCTTTGTCACGCACCAGTCCAATGTTCTGCCCACTGACGACAATAGAACCAGCGCTCGGTTTTTCAAGAAAGTTAATGCAGCGCAGAAAGGTACTTTTACCGGAACCTGACGAACCGATAATACTGATAACATCACCCGCATTAGCTTGCAGCGATACCCCTTTCAGCACTTCATGTTCGCCGTAGTGCTTATGTAAATCGATAACGTTTAATTTTTTCTCAGACATCGTGTTACTCGAATTATTTAGAGGATACATGCTGCAACCAGCGTTTTTCCGCTTTACGGAACAGACTGATCAGGACATACGAAATAATCAAATACAGTACAGCGGCAATACCGAAGGCGGTAAACGGCTGATACGTTGCCGAGTTGATATCGCGGGCGATTTTCAACAGGTCTGGTACCGTTGCGGTAAACGCCAGCGCCGTGGAGTGCAGCATTAAAATGACTTCATTGCTGTAAGCCGGCAACGCAATACGCAGCGCGGAAGGTAAAATAATGCATCGATACAGTTTGAATGACGAGAAACCGTATGCGCGAGCAGCCTCAATCTCACCGTGAGGCACGGAACGGATAGCCCCGGCGAAAATCTCAGTGGTATAGGCGCAGGTATTCAGCGTCAGTGCCAGCACGGTGCAATTCAGCCCGCTGCGGAAAAACGCGTTGAGGAAGTCCGTGCCTTTAACTATCTCCAGCGTATACATCCCGGAATAAAACACCAGTAGCTGAACGTACAGCGGCGTGCCACGAAAAATATAGGTGAACAGCCAGATAGGAAACTGGATAAATTTATTACTGGAAACGCGGCCAATAGCCAAAAAGAGCGCAAGTATTCCGCCCATCACTACTGACGAAATCAAAAGCCACAGGGTGATAGCGACGCCAGTGTAGCGATATCCGTCGGTCCACAGCAGGGACTTCCAGTATTCCTGAATAATCTCGATCACAGGTCAGCCCTCTTTACACCCACGGAATAGCGGCGCTCAAGGTACAGCAGCACACCATTAGAAACTGTGGTAAACACCAGATAGATGACCCCGCACACCACGGCAAAATAGAACGGCTCCCAGGTGCTCTTCCCGGCAAGCTGAGTGGCTTTCACCACATCTTCCAGACCGAGCAGCGATACCAACGCCGTGGCTTTGAGAATAACCTGCCAGTTATTACCAATTCCCGGTAAGGCATAGCGCATCATCGCCGGGAACATAATGCGGCGAAATATTTGTGAACTGGTAAAGCCGAATGCCGTCGCAGCTTCAATATGGCCTTTGGGCACAGCCATAAACGCGCCGCGGAACGTTTCGGTAAAGTAAGCCCCGTAGATAAATCCGAGCGTGATTATCCCTGCTACCATTGGATCGATATCAATCTGGCTGACCCCCATTGCATCGGTAATGGTATTCAGCGCGATTTGTAATCCATAGAAGATGAGCAACATTAAGACCAGATCGGGCACGCCGCGGATAAGCGTGGTGTACGCTTCGAAAATAAGCGCCAACGCCCGGCTTTGCGACAGTTTTGCTGCCGCGCCGACAAGGCCTATCAGAACCGCCAGCACCACTGAGCTGAGAGCCAGCTCAAGCGTAACAATTGCGCCCTGTAAAATAACACCTGAAAAGCCATACAACATGCTGCCTGTCCTGTCGTGTGTGGTGGAGTAATAAGCCTCTTTTGATTTCAGACTCATCATTAAATGCCGGATGGCGGCGTTGCCTTATCCGGCCTACAAAATCAACGTAGGCCGGATGAGCGCAGCGCCATCAGGCATAAATTCAACGCGTCAAAAATCTACGGGCTTTATCAGCACCTGCGGTGATTAACCGCCATAAACATCAAAATCGAAGTACTTTTTAGCCAGCTTCTCGTAAGTGCCGTCAGCGCGCATCTCCGCAAAGGCTTTATTCAGTGCTTCGCGCAGCTCGTTATCATCTTTACGCAGCCCCATACCGGTACCCACGCCAAACAATTTCTCGTCTTTCACAGACGGGCCGCCGAATTTGTAATCTTTACCAACTGGCTGTTTCAGGAAGCCTTCGCTGGCAGCGACTTCATCCTGGAATGCGGCGTCAATACGCCCGGCAGTCAGGTCAGAATAGATGTTGTCTTGTCCCTGATAGGAGACAATTTCAATACCTTTTGGCGCCCAGTGTTCGTTGCCGAACGTTTCCTGAGTGGTGCCCTGCAGCACGCCGACACGTTTGCCTTTCAGCGACTCAATGGTCGGCTGAATAGCAGAATCCTTAGCGACAACCAGACGCGAGTCGGCTGCATAAAGTTTGTCGGTAAACGCGATTTCTTGCTGACGTTTTTCAGTAATGGAAAGCGAAGACATAATCGCATCGATTTTCTTCGCTTTTAGCGAAGGGATCAGCGCGTCCAGCGGGTTTTCCACGAAGGTACATTGTGTATTAATACGTTTGCATAGCTCTTTAGCCAGATCGATATCAAAACCGACTAATTCACCCTGCGCATTTTTCGATTCGAACGGCGCATAAGTAGGATCGGTGCCGATACGAATTTTTTGCGGAATGGCTGCAAATGCTGCGGTAGCACTGGAGAAAGCCAGGACCAGAGAAAGAGACAACACCAGTTTTTTCATAACTATCCTCAACAGACTGTCTTTTATAGGGGATCTTTACAGGACCAGGTGCAGTTATCGTGCCATTAATCAGGCCGACAAGGCAAAGCATTCTACCTTGTCGGCGGTATTTATTTGCATGAAAAGCGCTTAAGTATGCACTCATGCTTATTAAGTCAGCGATAAAGGCACCAAAACAGTGCACTGAATTTATGATGCACCATAATGGTTACCCGCCATGGTGCAGCCAACTCCCCACGTCGATGAATTAATCGCCGTAGACATTAAAGTTAAAATACTTACTCGCCATCTTGTCGTAGGTGCCGTCTTTGCGCAGTTCGCCCAGCGCTTTATCGAAAGCCGCTTTCAGCTCCGCATCATCTTTGCGCAAACCAATCCCGGTTCCGTCGCCAAAGTATTTTTTATCTTTAACTGAAGGGCCGGCAAAAGCGTAGTCTTTGCCTGCCGGCTGTTTAAGGAAACCTTCACTGGCCGCGACTTCATCCTGCAATGCCGCATCCAGACGGCCCGCCGTCAGGTCAGAATAGATCAGGTCCTGGTTCGCATAGGCCACCACATCCACGCCTTTGCTGCGCCAGTTATCATTGGCATAGGCTTCCTGAGTTGAGCCTTGTAGTACGCCTACGTGTTTACCTTTGAGGGAGTCCAGAGTCGGTTGAATCGGGGAACCTTTCGCAGCGATCAAACGAGAATCTGCGGCGTAAAGTTTGTCTGAGAAGGCAATCTCTTGCTGACGCTTCTCGGTGATAGAAAGCGAGGAGATGATGGCATCAATTTTTTTCGCTTTCAGCGACGGGATCAGCGCATCAAAGTCGCTGGCAACCCAGGTGCATTTGATCTGCATGCGTTTACACATCTCATTTCCTAAATCGATATCAAAGCCGACAAAGTCGCCCTTGGCATCTTTAGAGGAAAAAGGCGCGTAGGTGGTATCTGTACCAATACGAACTGTCTGCGGAAGTGCTGCGTAACTGGCCGCGGTTGCGGAAAGTCCTACCAGCAAAGACAAAGCAAGAACCGTCTTCTTCATACATAACCCTCAAGTGGCGTAATTTTATTATGTTTTACGTTGTGTTGTGTTTGCAGACTTTTTCATGCAGGTCTTATGCCATTTTCGCGTCGTTGAGGATATTCGACGTTAAATATGTTAATAAAACGTTGCAATATTGTCCTGATTTTGAAGATAGCAGGTCTGACGGTTGAAACGCAGCGTTTCGTTGAGTTTTGACGAATTAAATGTTGAGGATATGATCGCGGTTACAAAATTGCCCTGAAACAGGGCAACAGATGTTTCTTTGCACGCTGATGGAACGGCTTACGCCCCTTGCCAGCGGGTGAAGAGGTCCTGAGGAAGAGAAATATCAAACTGGTCAAGGACACGATTAACCGTTTGATTAATCACATCATCTAACGTTTGCGGGCGATGATAAAACGCCGGGACAGGCGGCATAATCACCGCCCCAATTTCTGCCGCCTGCGTCATCAGCCGCAAATGCCCCAGATGCAATGGCGTTTCACGCACGCACAGCACCAGCGGGCGACGTTCTTTCAATACCACGTCAGCCGCACGGGTGAGCAGCCCATCGGTATAGCTATGCACGATGCCAGAAAGGGTTTTAATTGAACAGGGCAGGATAACCATCCCGGCGGTCTGAAAAGAGCCAGACGAAATGCTGGCGGCGATATCGCGCGTATCGTGAGTCACATTCGCCAGAGCCTGCACGTCGCGCACAGAGAGATCCGTTTCCAGCGCCAGCGTCTGCCGGGCAGCGGCGCTCATCACCAGATGGGTTTCCACATCAGTAACGTCACGCAAAACCTGCAGCAGGCGCACGCCGTAAATCGCTCCACTTGCGCCAGAAATACCAATGATGAGTCGTTTCATGTTTAATCGCCCTTGCTTGCTTCAGGGCCGACTTTGCAGGAATTTACGGGGAGTTGCAAGCAAGGGTGCGGGTTGCGCCCTTGCTTGCGAGCAAACATTAACCTTCGTTGTGCATCTCAAGGTTTTCCGCTTCATTCTGACGCAATATCGCTTTGGCATCGTCATTACGCAGGGAGTCAAGGAAATCGAGATACTGCTGGTCAACGTCTTTGGTGACATAGACGCCATTAAACACTGAACATTCAAACTGCTGAATATCCGGGTTCTCAGCGCGGACCGCTTCAATCAGATCGTTGAGATCCTGGAAGATAAGCCCGTCTGCGCCGATTATCTGGCGAATTTCGTCCACTTCGCGACCATGAGCAATCAGCTCCGTCGCGGTAGGCATATCGATGCCATAAACGTTCGGGAAGCGGATTTCCGGTGCGGCAGAGGCCAGATACACTTTCTTCGCTCCGGCTTCACGCGCCATCTCGATAATCTGTTCTGAGGTGGTGCCACGTACGATAGAGTCATCCACCAGCAGCACGTTCTTATCACGGAACTCCGCACGGTTGGCATTCAGTTTACGGCGCACGGATTTACGACGCAGCTGCTGGCCCGGCATGATAAAGGTACGCCCTACGTAGCGGTTTTTCACAAACCCCTGACGGTACGGCTTGCCGAGAATACGGGCGATTTCCAGCGCGATATCGCAGGAGGTTTCCGGAATCGGGATCACCACGTCGATATCCAGATCTTCCCACTCGCGGGCAATTTTTTCGCCGAGCTTAGTTCCCATATTCACACGGGCGCTGTAGACGGAAATCTTGTCGATAAAGGAGTCAGGACGCGCAAAGTAAACGTATTCGAACAGGCACGGATTGCTGACCGGGTTATCGGCGCACTGGCGGGTAAACAGTTGGCCTTTTTCGGTGATGTATACCGCTTCGCCAGGCGCAACGTCGCGCAGGAATTCAAAGCCCAGCGTATCCAGCGCCACGCTCTCGGAGGCGACCATATACTCGGTGCGACCATCGCCGATATCACGTTTACCCAGCACCAGCGGGCGAATGCCGTTAGGATCGCGGAAGGCGACCATACCGTGGCCGATAATCATCGCCACGCAGGCATAGGCCCCGCGGATCTGGCGGTTGGTTGCCGCAATGGCAGCAAAAATATTGTCTGCTTCCAGTGGATAATGGCGGAAGTTATCCAGCTCGCTGGCGAAAATATTCAGCAGGATTTCAGAATCTGAAGTGGTATTGATGTGGCGGCGCTTTTCTTCAAACAGCTTTTTCCGCAGCTCATGCGCATTGGTCAGGTTGCCATTGTGGGCAAGCGTGATGCCATACGGTGAGTTGACGTAAAAAGGTTGAGCTTCGGAGGCGCTGGAGCTGCCAGCCGTTGGGTAACGCACATGACCGATGCCCATATTGCCCTGCAAACGCTGCATATGGCGCGCTTCAAAAATATCGCTCACCATTCCGTTTGCTTTACGCAAGCGGAAGCAGTTGTTGGCATCAATAGTGATGATGCCCGCAGCATCCTGACCACGATGCTGGAGCACCGTTAACGCGTCATAAATCGACTGGTTTACCGGCATAACACCGGCGATACCGACAATACCGCACATACGTCTTTTCCTCGTTCAGCAACGACCCAAAGTTTATACTTTGGGCAAGAAACTTGACGAGCTTTGCAGATAGTCAAAGAACCATCTGATGATGAAACTGAACTGCGGGATCAGCTGCGACTTACTCCAGTCTTCACTTTTCGACAGACCGGTAAACGTATCGAGAAAGAACAGTATGGCGGCGACGATCAGCGCTCCTCGCAGAGCACCGAAGCAAATCCCCAACACCCTGTCGGTACCCGACAGACCTGTTTTCTCTACCAGTTGGCCTATCACAAAGTTAACGATAGCGCCGACGATAAGTGTCGCGATAAACAGTATCGCGATAGCAATCCCATTTCGAACCAGTTCGTCTTCAAAGCCCGTAAACCAGACAGACAGGTAAGTGTAGTAATGGCTGGCGACAAAGAAAGCACAACCCCAAGTCACCAACGATAATGCTTCACGAACAAAGCCACGGATCAGGCTAACCAGACAGGAAAAACCAATCACCGCGATAATGGCGTAATCAATCCAGACCATAAGTGTCCCACGATTTTACGCCCTGTCGTCCTGTTCGGGGCGCATTCTAACAGAAAAAGAAAACGTTTGCGTAGGGATTTCCTTTCCACGCGTAAATAAAAATGGCGCTGAAAAAATCTTCAACGCCATACGGTTTTATGCCTCTTCGGGCACTGGCCGGAGACGGTGAAAACACCGTATCCGGCCTGCATGAAACAGCCCCTTAATTAGGGGTATATCCCATCACAACCCCACTCAGACCGGAGATCTTCTGTAGCTCGCCCAGCGAATTCTTCAGCTTATCTCTGGAGGCGTCAGGGCCGACGAGAATGCGGGTTATTTTACCCTGTACCGGCGTTGACGGGGAAGTATATACCCGGAAGCCCGCGCCACGAAGTTTACCCACGATCTCATTGACCTTATCCGCATTTTTCAGCGCGCCGAGCTGCACAACATACGCTTTGCCGGTCGGGGCTGGCGCTTCTTCAGCGACCGGTTTCGGCGCTGGAGCTGGCGCCGGTGTGGCGACAACGGGTTGCGGCTTCGGTTTAGGTTTCGGCGGTTCAACAGGTACGGGGACAGGATCTAACTCCGCACTACTTGCCGTTGTCATACGCGACGGATCCAACGATGGCGCGGCGGCATCGCCCGCGCGCACCTCTTCTGCCGCCCCTTCAGGCGGTTGCGTTGGCAGCGCCTGCGTTGCCGCAGGCATCATGTCCGGCTCGTCGCGATCGCCCGGTTTGGGCACCAGAGGGATCGCAGCAAACTCATCCTGATAATGTTTTTTTTGCCCGTCAAGCAGCCCGGGGAGCACAATCACCCCAAGCGCGACCAGCACAATTGTGCCAACTAATCGATTCTGAAACTTACTCGCCACCGCTTCTCCCCACGTCTATCACTTCCATGACATGTGCGACAGTGTGAAACGATCCACACACCAACACGGTATCTTCTGGCTTCGCCTCGGCCAGTGCCGCAGACCATGCCTGCGCCACGCTGTCATAGGCTTCACCTTTGCCCAGATGTTCTAACAGCTGTTCTGCCGTTGCGCCACGCGGCCCTTCCAGTGGCGCGCAGTACCAGGCATCGACCACGCTTTTTAACCAGGCCAACGTACCGGCAATATCTTTATCATGTAGCATACCGATAACTGCAAGTACACGCCCGCTTTTCACTAACTTTTTCAGACGTCCGGTCAGATATTCCGCCGCATGCGGGTTATGGGCAACATCAAAAATAACCCGCGGCGACTCGCTCACAATCTGGAAGCGCCCCGGTAAAATCGCCTGTTTGATTCCGTCACGAATTGCCTGCTCGCTGACGTCAAGACCACTGGCACGCAGCGCAGCCAGTGCGGTCGCGGCGTTCGGTTGTGGAACCTGTGGCAATGGCAGATGCGCCAACGTGCCGTGAGTGTCCGTAAAGGACCAGTCGTTATCCGTTACCGTATAGCGCCAGTCCACACCACAGCGTTGCAAAATCGCCCCGCACTCTTGCGCCACATCCGCAATAGTGTATGGCATTTCAGGTTCACCAACGATGGCCGGTTTCTCTGCGCGGAAAATCCCCGCTTTCTCACGACCAATGCTCTCGCGATCCGGGCCCAGCCAGTCGGTATGATCAAGCGCAATACTGGTGACGACCGCAACATCGGCATCGACGATATTCGTCGCGTCAAGGCGACCGCCTAACCCCACTTCCAGAATGACTACGTCCAACTGAGCCTGTTTAAACAACCAGAGCGCCGATAGCGTACCGTATTCAAAATAGGTCAATGAAATATCGCCACGTGCGTCTTCAATCTCAGCAAACGAGGCAGTATGCGCGGATTCCGGCAGTTCCCCCCCCTGCACGCGCACGCGTTCCGTGTAACGCACCAGATGCGGCGAACTGTATACTCCGACTTTATAACCTGCTGCGGTCAGCACCGATTCCAGCGTACGGCAGGTCGTGCCTTTTCCGTTGGTGCCCGCCACCGTAAAGACAAATGGCGCGGGTTTCAACACGCCCAATTTACGCGCCACCTGACTGACGCGCTCAAGGCCCAGATCGATGGTTTTACTGTGCAGGTTTTCCAGATAAGAAAGCCACGACGCCAGAGGCGACGCGGCTTGAGGAATACGTTTATTGTCCATGATGCCTGTAGATTCTTTACGTTGAGAAAAGCAAAAGGGCAGCGCCTGTGGCCCTGCCCTTTTCAGTTATCAGGCCTCTGATTCCTGATCGGGTACCGGAGGTACCACTTCGCCTTCACGCGGCTCATCCGGATTCGGCGCCGGAAGATTCATCAGCTTCGCCAGAATGCTTGCCAGTTTCAGGCGCATTTCCGGACGGCGGACGATCATATCGATAGCGCCTTTTTCAATCAGGAACTCGCTGCGCTGGAATCCCGGCGGCAGTTTCTCACGTACGGTTTGCTCGATAACACGCGGACCCGCAAAGCCGATCAACGCTTTCGGTTCGGCAATGTTGAGATCGCCCAGCATCGCGAAGCTTGCGGACACACCGCCCATCGTTGGGTCGGTCAGTACAGAAATGTACGGTAAACCGCGTTCCTGCATTTTCGCCAGCGCGGCAGAGGTTTTTGCCATCTGCATCAGAGACATCAGCGCTTCCTGCATACGCGCCCCGCCAGAAGCGGAGAAGCAGATTAGCGGACAGTTGTCTTCCAGAGCCTGCTCAACGGCGCGGACGAAACGCGCGCCGACGACAGAACCCATGGAACCGCCCATAAACGCGAACTCGAATGCAGCCGCAACGACCGGCATGCCGTGAAGGGTGCCTTTCATCACCACCAGCGCATCTTTCTCGCCGGTTTCTTTCTGTGCTGAGGCCAGTCTGTCTTTGTACTTTTTGGAGTCACGAAACTTCAGCACGTCTTTCGGCTCAAGTTCGCTACCCAGTTCCACAAGAGTACCTTCATCTAACAGGCTATGCAGGCGATTGCGCGCCGACATGCGCATATGATGGTCACACTTCGGACAGACCTCAAGATTACGTTCCAGCTCAGCACGGTATAAAACCTGACCGCAGCTATCACACTTGGTCCACACCCCTTCAGGAATGCTTGCCTTGCGGGTGGGAGTAATGTTGCTTTTAATTCGTTCAATCCAGCTCATTGGTGACCTTTCTGCCTGAACCCTAGTCAGCTTTGTTATAAGGGGCGCATAATGCCATTTTTGCCCCTAACAGACCATGAATGTTGCACATTAAAACATAACAGCCCGAAACTTTGGATAAAAAAGTGGTCGAACCGCTGAGTTACTTTCTATTTTGCAGCCCGTGACGCAGCCCGTTTATGACGAATCACTTCTATCACGCCCGGCAATACGGAAAGGACGATAATCGCCACAATCAATAATTTCAGGTTTTCCTGAACTATTGGCAGATCGCCAAACAGATAGCCTGCATAGGTGAACAGCAATACCCACAGCAGCGCGCCTACAACGTTATACATCGCAAAGTGGCGGTAGGACATGTGTCCCATACCGGCAACAAATGGCGCAAATGTACGCACGATAGGCACGAAACGCGCCAGGATAATCGTTTTCCCGCCATGACGCTCGTAGAACGCATGGGTTTTATCCAGGTAGCTGCGACGAAAAATTTTGGAGTTCGGGTTACTAAAGAGTTTCTCACCGAACAACCGGCCAATCGTGTAGTTCACCGCATCGCCGACAATCGCAGCCACAATCATCAACGCCACCATCAGATGAACATTGAGATCGTTAGTTGGCAGCGCAGAAAGCGCGCCGGCAACAAACAGCAGCGAGTCTCCCGGCAGGAACGGCGTCACTACCAGCCCGGTTTCACAGAACAGGATCAGAAACAGAATCGCGTATACCCAGATACCGTATTCCGCGACCAGCTCCGCCAGGTGCACATCAATGTGCAGAATAAAATCGATAAGAAAGTAAATCAGATCCATAGTTTTGCCTTTATACGACTCAAATTAGTCCGCCAGAAATAGCGGGCCCATTGGCGGTTTTGGCAGGTCGAACCGGTCAGGGTAATCTACCGCGACCAAATACAGTCCTTCCGCTTTCGCCGTTGCCGCTGCCAGCGTTCTGTCCTTCGCCGCTAACAGTTCTGCTATCCAGCTCTCCGGCTGGTTGTTGGCGCCTACTTCCATCAGGCTACCGACAATATTCCTGACCATATGATGTACAAAGGCATTCGCTTTAATATCCACCACCACATATGCGCCAAAACGTTCAACGTTTATGTGCATCACGTTACGCCACGGCGTGCGCGACTGGCACTGCACCGCACGAAACGAGGTAAAATCATTTTCGCCGATCAGACATTGGGCTGCACGATGCATACGTTCAGCATCCAGCGGCTCATAGTAATGGGTTACCCCTTTGCCCAAAACCGCAGGGCGCAACCGATGATTGTAGATGATGTAGCGATAACGGCGAGCCGTGGCGCTGAATCGGGCATGAAAATCATCAGGTACAGCTTTCACCCAGCGCACGGCGATGTCACCAGGTAAATTCGCATTTACGCCCAACGTCCAGGCGGCATCTTTACGCACAGCGTGCGTTTCAAAATGTACGACCTGGCCTGTGCCATGAACGCCCGCATCCGTGCGCCCCGCACAAAAGACATTGATACGCTCATTCGCGACCTGAGAAAGCGCTTTTTCCAGCTTTTCCTGAACGCTACGCACTTCGTTCTGGCGCTGCCAGCCATAATATTTGCTGCCGTCATACTCAATGCCCAGCGCAATTTTATGGGGTAGCGGCTGTTGCAGGTCCGACATTAGTACAGATACTCCTGCACCAGTTTTTCCGCAATTTTCACCGCCATCAACGCGCCGCCAAAGCGCACGTTGTCTGCCACGGACCAGAACTGAACCTGCTCCGGCATACCGTAATCGTTATGTACACAGCCAATGGAAAGATGTGGGGTACCAGACGCATCGCCAACCTGAGTCGGGAAATCGGTCTCTTCCGACAACACCACGTCTTCAGCGCGAGAAAACGCATCGCGCGCTTCTTCCGCCGCCAACGGACGCAGGGCTTCAAAATTCACCATCTGCGCGTGACCGTAGAATACCGGTGACTGTACGATGCTAGCGGAGATAAGCAGACCGTCATCCTGCATAATTTTGCGCACTTCATCGACGATACGACGCTCTTCGCGCACGCTACCTTCGCGATCTGGCAGCAGCGGCAGCATATTGAATGCCAACTGGCGACCAAAGAAATCGTCTTCGTCAATCGGGATACCATTGAGCAGTTTCGCACTTTGCCCTGCCAACGCATCCACCGCTTTTTTACCGTGCGCGGAGGCCGACAGAATATTGGTCACCGTAATACGTGAAAGACCACCGTCATCAATCAGCGGTTTCAACGCAGACAACAGTTGACTGGTCAGGCTAGTAGGGACTGCAATCACATTGCGGTTGCGATAATCTGCCAACACGAACGGGTTAACGTCCGGAACCACCAGCGGAACGTCAGGCTCAAGTGCGAACAGACCACTGCTGTCGATAACCAGGCAACCGGCATTGGTTGCTTCTTCCACCCATGCAGCGGTGGCCTCAGCGCCAGCGACAAAAAATGCCAGTTGTGCCTGCGTCCAGTCAAAGTCTGCAACATCCTGAACAATGACCGATTTACCGTTAAAACGCAGGTGCTCGCCAGCGCTTTCGTTACGCGCCAGCGCATAAATTTCACCGACCGGGAACTGGCGTTCAGCCAGCGTATCGAGCAGGGCTTCGCCTACGGCGCCCGTTGCGCCCAGAATGGCAATGTTCCAGCCTTCAGACATGGTGATTTACTCCAGAAATACATAAGCGTCCCTGTCGCATTATTCGACAGGGAGCATTAAGAAGACATTAATGTGCCGGGTGATGAACCGCGTTAAAACCCAGCTTACACAGCAAGGCGGCAGCCGTTGCGTCGTCACACATCACGTATAAAGATGACCATTCACGGCGCTCAAGATAATTTTTACGCAGTTTATCAAACTCACCCGGAATTCCAGCGACTTTACGCAGCGGCGCATCATCGCGGCGCACATCATACACTAAATGCGCCAGCCTTTTCAGCGTTGGCTGATCTAACGGGCCATGCAACGTGATACGCCCAAATTCCGGCGCAGGTAACAGGGTGTTCAGCGCAACGTGCTGTTCGCGACCAATAAACTTACTATAGGCCTCAAAGACCTGCGTGGTCCCACGCGCTTTTCCTTCCAGGGTATACCCGGCAATGTGCGCCGTGCCGATATCGGCTTTCTCCAGCAACGCCACATTGAGATCCGGCTCGCCTTCCCAGACATCCAACACCACGCTCAGCGCCTGCCCGGCGTTAAGCCGATTCAGTAATGCCGTATTGTCGATAACCGGCCCCCGGCAGGCGTTGATCAGAATGGTGCCCGGCTTCAGCCGACTCATCAGCGCGTCATCCGCCAGGTGCAGCGTTTTGTACGGGCCGTCTTTAAATAACGGCGTATGGAAAGTCAGCACATCAGCCTGCTGTACCAGTTCGTCCAGCGAGCGGAAATCGCCCTCGTCACCGCGATCGGCCCGCGGCGGATCGCACAGCAAGGTACGGATCCCCAGCGCTTCCAGTCGCGCCTGCAAACGTCCGCCCACGTTGCCAACACCGACGATGCCCACGGTACGATCGCGTAACGCAAAACCGTCGCGCTCCGCCAGCATCAGCAACGCTGAAAAAACATATTCTACGACCGCAATCGCATTACATCCGGGCGCTGCGGAAAAACCGATTCCCGACTGCGCAAGCCAGGCTTCATCCACATGGTCCGTGCCTGCGGTTGCCGTACCGACAAATTTAACCGGTTTTCCGCTGAGCAGTGATTCATTGACTTTCGTCACCGAGCGCACCATTAAGGCATCCGCATCATCCAGTTCGGCAACGGGAATCGGACGACCAGGAACCGCTTTGACCTCCCCCAAACGACTGAACAGTTCGCGGGCATAGGGCATATTTTCATCAACGAGGATTTTCACGTCTTTCGCACCTGTTTGAGAACGAGAGTTAACCGGGCAAGTGTGCCATAATCTCGCCGCCAGGCATACTGCGAGACCTGGTCAGCACAGATTTAAGGAACAGAGACGATGCAGCCCATTTCAGGTACGCCCGCTCGCCCTCCCGGCGAAGGCCAAAATGCCCCCTCCGTTGCAGGTGAGCAACCGTTATCCACGATACAACGTACCGTGCTGGAACGACTGATTACCCGTTTGATTTCGCTCACTCAGCAGCAAAGCGCTGAGGTGTGGGCCGGAATGAAACACGATCTGGGCGTCAAAAGTGATACACCGTTGCAGTCACGTCACTTTCCCGCCGCCGAACAAAATTTGAACCAGCGGCTGGAAGTCGCACAACAGAACCATGCTAATCGTCAGGTGCTGTCGCAGCTCACGGAGCTATTGAGTCAGGGAAATAACCGTCAGGCGGTGAGTGATTTTATCCGCCAGCAGTACGGGCAGACGGCGCTTAGCCAACTCACGCCTGAGCAATTGAAGAACGTGCTGACCCTGTTACAACAAGGTCAGCTTTCGATACCGCAGCCACAGCAGCGTCCGGCTACCGATCGTCCGTTACTCCCCGCAGAGCACAATACGCTGAACCAGTTGGTGACCAAACTGGCGGCGGCCACGGGCGAATCCGGTAAGATGATCTGGCAGTCTATGCTGGAGCTGTCTGGGGTAAAAAGCGGAGAGTTAATCCCCGCCAAACAATTTTCGCATCTGGTCACCTGGCTGCAGGCGCGCCAGACGCTCAGTCTGCAAACTGCCCCGACCTTACAAACACTGCAGGCGGCGCTGAAGCTGCCGTTAGAGCCGAATGAGCTGACGGCAATCAAAGAGTACGCGCAGCAGACGTATCAGATCCAGCCACAATCGATTCTGACCACGGTTCAGGTGCTGGACTTGCTGAATCAAATCTTCTTGCGCCGCGTGGAACGTGACCGGGAGCAGGAATTAAACGATCCGCGCCATCCTCAGCCCATTTACAGCCCGTTCGCGCCGATGATTGAAACGGTTAAATCACTGTCGACACGACCGGGACTGATATTTATTGCCTTGATGATTGCGTTAGCCATTTTCTGGCTGGTCGCTTAGCCTTTTCGCAAAGTCAGCAACGTCACAACAATTCCCACCACGGCGGATATCGCCCCGGCAAGGAATACCGAGGGATAGCCGTACGCGGTGGCCAGCACCCCGGCGACAGGACCGCTTACGCCGTAGGAGATATCCTGAAATGCGGCGTAACCGCCCAGCGCCGTACCGCGAACCTGCGCGGGCACTCGCTTCACAACCTCAACGCCCAATGCCGGGAAGATAAGCGAACATCCGGCCCCGGTTAATGCCGCCCCGAGCAGAGCAACCCAGGCAGAGGGAGCCTGCCACAGCAGGATCAGACCCGCAGTTTCAACCAGCAATGAAACAACGGCGACCTGCACGCCGCCGAACCGGTCCGGCATCCAGCCAAACAGAATGCGCATCAGCACAAATGCCCCGCCAAACGCGGTCAGGGTGAATCCCGCCATCGTCCAGCCATTGCTGACAAAATAAAGCGAAATAAACGTACCGATGACGGCAAAACCCACGCCCTGCAATGCCAGACCCAGGCCCGGTTTCCAGATAAGCCCGACCACGCTCCACAGTGAAGGTCGCTCCCCGGCATGCGCAGGCACTTTACGAACGGTGCCGTTGAATGCCCAGGCCAGCAGCGGTAATACCATCGTGGTTCCCGCCAGCGCCGCGAAGCCGAAGTGGCTATGGATCAGCAAGCCCAACGGCGCCCCGGCAGCCAGCGCACCGTAAATCGCCATCCCGTTCCACGACATCACCTTACCGGAACGCGTTGGGCCAACCAGCCCCAGCCCCCAGGTCAGCGTTCCGGTGAGCAGTTGGCTTTCGCCAAAGCCAAGGATCAGACGTCCGACAATCAACAACGCAAATTTCACCGGGACAGAGACAGGTAATAGCGCGGCTAAAAGCCACGCCGCGCCCGCCAGCCCACAGGCAAACATCCCCTGTAGCGCCGAACGTTTAGCGCCATATTGATCGGCTAAGCGCCCGGCATAACCACGCGTTAAGACCGTTGCCAGAAACTGTACGCCTACGGCGATACCGACCATGGTATTGCCATAGCCCAGCTCGTGGTGCACAAACAGAGGAATGACGGGTAAAGGCAGACCGACCGTCATGTAGGTCAGGAAAACCGCAAAAGCGATACGAAACAGCGAAAAGTTCGCCGACGCTGTTTTTTCTTGTTGGGTTACTGCTGTCATGCGTTACTCCAAAATGCAGAGTAAGGCGAGGAATGCCCACGCCCCCTCTACCTGACTTTCAGGATTAAGGTGCGTTGGATAACGTTAAACGCTTACGCATTATCAAGAGGATAATGTTGAAGCTGGAGTCTGCCTGTGAGGGGCTAAACTTGTCAACCTCGAAATCACCGAAGGCATCCACAAAACAGAGGGTTATATTATTGAAGAAAAGCACTAACAATGAGGAAATAGTTTTCAATCAGGGGGACACTCAACGATCTTTTTTGCCGGAATATATTTTTAGGGACACGGTAATGAAAGCATTTTCGCTTATTGCTCTCATCCTGATGCTTTGCGGCTGCTATGCGCCTCATCAAGACAGCACACAGGCTGTAAAACAATTCTATCTCGCGTGGATGTCCGCCTACACACAAGATCGAGATACGTCCGCGCTCATGCAACGTTATGTGGCGAAAGACGTTATCGACCGTCTGGCGCTGATTGACAGCCTTTACGAGCAGGAAATAATAAATTCTGACTACTTTATGTACGTGCAGGATTACGACCCCAAATGGATCCCGCTGTTACGGGTTGGAGCGGCTCAGCCCTTTCTCGGTGGTGAAAAGGTGGAAGTACAATTAGGTGGGCCGGCAGGCGAAGCGCCCATGCAACTGGAAGTGTATACGCGTTGGGAAGAAGGTCGCTGGAAAATTTATCGCGTGCGGGATCTGGATAATCAATTTGAACAGCCAATCTACAGCACTGGTGATATCACACGAGCCAAAGCCTGGTCGGCAGAAATCACGCCGGAGTACGAAAAAATGAATAAATAAAAAAGGGAGCCATCAGGCTCCCCTTTACATCATCTTGCAGACTTACGCTTTCAGCTTACGCATGACCAGCGTCGCGTTAGTGCCGCCAAAGCCGAAGCTGTTGGACATCACGGTGGTCAGCGCCTGCTCGGTCGGTTTGGTCACGATGTTCAGACCTTCCGCCTGCTCGTCCAGCTCTTCAATGTTGATGCTCGGCGCGATAAAGCCGTGTTCCAGCATCAGCAGAGAGTAGATAGCTTCCTGTACGCCAGCCGCGCCCAGAGAGTGACCGGTCATGGCTTTGGTTGCCGAGATTGCCGGGCTCTTATCGCCAAACACTTCACGGATTGCGCCCAGCTCTTTCACGTCGCCTACCGGAGTAGAAGTACCGTGGGAGTTCAGGTAGTCGATAGGCGTGTCTACGCCGTGCATCGCCATCTGCATGCAACGTACTGCGCCTTCACCTGACGGTGCAACCATGTCTGCGCCATCAGAGGTTGCGCCGTAACCGACGATTTCCGCGTAGATGCGCGCGCCACGAGCCAGAGCATGTTCCAGCTCTTCAACCACCACCATACCGCCGCCGCCCGCGATAACAAAACCGTCGCGGTTTGCATCATAGGTACGGGAAGCTTTCGACGGGTCGTCGTTATATTTGGTAGACAGCGCGCCCATTGCGTCGAATTCACACGCCATTTCCCAGCACAACTCTTCGCCGCCACCAGCAAACACGATGTCTTGTTTGCCCAGCTGAATTTGTTCTACTGCGTTGCCGATGCAGTGCGCAGATGTCGCACAGGCAGAGCTGATGGAGTAGTTTACGCCGTGAATTTTGAACGGCGTTGCGAGGCAGGCAGAAACACCGGACGCCATCGCTTTGGTGACCACATACGGGCCAACCGCTTTCAGACCACGCGGGCTACGCATTGCGTCAGCGCCGAACACCTGAAAACGCGGGGAGCCGCCGCCGGAACCTGCAATCAGGCCAACGCGCGGGTTATTCTGGTAATCTTCTGCAGCAAGACCGGCATCCGCCACAGCCTGCTCCATGGAAAGGAATGCATAGATGGATGCGTCGCTCATGAAGCGCACTACTTTGCGGTCAATGAGGCCAGTGGTATCCAGTTTTACGTTGCCCCATACGTGGCTACGCATGCCGGAGTCCTTCAGCTCCTGAGAGAAAGTGATCCCTGAACGTCCTTCACGCAGAGATGCCAGGACTTCCTGCTGGTTATTACCGATGCTGGAAACGATGCCCAAGCCAGTAATCACTGCACGTTTCATTCAATACCTCTGTAAGTCGCACTATTTTAAAGTTTCGAGTGGCACAATAGCGTACACTTGTACGCCGAACAAGTCCGATCAGCCATTTAATGTGGAAATTTGCGCAGCCAGGCACTCATCGCTAAGATCGGGGCACAGCCTGCCAGACGAGTAACTTACGTGAAACAATACGCTATACAACCTGCCAACCTTGAATTCAACGCTGAGGGTACACCTGTTTCCCGAGATTTTGATGATGTCTATTTTTCCAATGATAACGGGCTGGAAGAGACACGTTACGTCTTCCTCGGCGGGAATCATCTCGCACAGCGATTTCCTGCGCATTCACGTCCCCTTTTCGTGGTGGCTGAAAGCGGGTTTGGCACCGGGCTTAACTTCCTGACGCTCTGGCAGGCATTTGCCGATTTTCGCGATACCCACCCTGACGCTACCCTGGAAAGATTACATTTCATCAGTTTCGAAAAATATCCGCTGACGCGTGAAGATCTGACCCTGGCCCATCAGCACTGGCCGGAGCTTGCTCCATGGGCCACGGCACTGCAAGAGCAGTGGCCGCTGCCGCTGGCGGGATGCCATCGTCTGCTTCTTGATAATGGGCGCGTCACGCTGGATCTGTGGTTTGGCGATATTAATGAACTGACCAGTAAACTGGATGACTCTTTGAATCAAAAAGTGGACGCCTGGTTCCTGGACGGTTTCGCACCGGCGAAAAATCCAGACATGTGGACGCCAACGCTGTTTAACGCGATGGCCCGACTGGCTCGCCCCGGCGGCACGCTGGCCACCTTCACATCGGCAGGCTTTGTGCGACGGGGGTTGCAGGAAGCCGGGTTTACAATGCAAAAACGCAAAGGCTTTGGCCGCAAACGCGAAATGCTTTGTGGCGTCATGGAACAAACTCTGGCGCTCCCTTCATCGGCTCCGTGGTTCACGCGCACGGGCACAGATAAGCGCGACGCCGCTATCATTGGCGGTGGCATCGCCAGCGCATTGCTGTCGCTGGCGCTACTGCGCCGCGGCTGGCAGGTCACGCTCTATTGCGCGGACGCAAAACCTGCCGCAGGCGCATCAGGTAATCGTCAGGGCGCGCTCTATCCGTTACTCAGCAAGCATGATGCGGCCATTAATCTCTTTTTCCCCACCGCGTTTACCTTCGCCCGCCGACTGTATGACGCCCTTCCGGTTGAGTTCGCACATGACTGGTGCGGCGTGACGCAGCTCGCCTGGGATGAAAAAAGCCAGCAGAAAATCACTCAAATGCTGTCTCTTGAACTGCCCGATGCACTCGCCGTCGGCGTAGACGCACAGCAGGTGTTGCAAACGACAGGCGTGGAAACCGGATGCGGCGGGATTCAGTATCCGGCAGGTGGATGGTTGTGCCCGGCGCAGTTAACCGCCGCCGTACTGGACTATGCCACAACGCTGGGATTACGTACCCGCTACCAACACACGTTGGTCTCACTGACGCGCCAGACAGCAAGCTGGCAATTGCAGTTTGCCTGTGGAGAAACCGCCACTCACGAAGCGGTGGTTCTGGCTAACGGCCATCGCATTAACCGCTTTGAGCAGACGCAGTCGTTACCGGTCTATTCCGTTGGCGGTCAGGTGAGTCATATCCCCACCACGCCTACGCTGTCAGCGCTGCGCCAGGTGTTGTGCTACGACGGTTACCTCACGCCGCATGACCCGCAAAACCAGCAACACTGCATTGGCGCCAGCTATCATCGCGGGTGTGAGGAGACTGAGTATCGCGAGGACGACCAGCAGCAAAATCGTCAGCGTTTAATCGACTGCTTCCCGCACGCCGCATGGGCAAAAGAGGTGGACGTCAGTGCGCATGCCGCCCGCTGCGGGGTCCGCTGCGCTACGCGCGATCACATCCCGATGGTAGGCAATGTCGCGGATTTTGACGCCACGCTCAGCCAGTACGCCACGCTTGCCGAAGACAAAGCGCACGCGGTAAGCGCCCCGGTGTATGCCGATCTATTTATGCTGGGCGCGCTGGGGTCACGCGGGTTGTGCTCAGCCCCGCTGTGTGCAGAAATTCTGGCAGCGCAAATGAGCGATGAACCCATTCCTATGGATGCCAGTACGCTGGCGGCACTGAACCCGAATCGGTTGTGGGTCAGGAAGTTATTGAAGGGTAAAGCGGTGAAATAAAATACTCTCTCATCATTGCCTGATGCGCTGCGCTTATCAGGCCTACAAACTGAACCCGAATCGTCAGTCCATGTAGGCCGGATAAGACGCCTTAGCGTCGCCATCCGGCACAATCCACTGCAATTATTATTGCGTTGCCTTTTGAAATA
>OKVL01000423.1_pt1 | contig 26547 bp, 29 predicted proteins | sample 1606791 | NCBI WGS metagenome assembly OKVL01 (sample SAMN03281006, study PRJEB24777) | human gut metagenome | isolation source: fecal sample PR165 from 1 month old male Malay infant, vaginally delivered...
TTCCGAACGTGAACATCTGGCGCTGAGCGCGCTGCTTGAAGCGTAGCCAGAACCGGTCCTTTCTCTGGATATGAAAAGCAAAGTCGAGATGGCGAACCCTGCGAGCTGTCAGCTTTTCGCGCATACGCAAGATCGGATGCGCAATCATACCGCCGCCCAGCTAATCAATGGGTTTAACTTCCAGCGCTGGCTCGAAAGCAATCCGCAGGATTCCCAGAGCGAACATGTCGTAATTAACGGACAGAATTTCCTGATGGAAATTACGCCTGTCCATTTGCAGGGCGAAAATCAGGAGCAGATGCTGACCGGTGCGGTGGTGATGTTGCGCTCCACTATCCGAATGGGACGCCAGCTGCAAAATATGACTACGCAGGATCTCAGCGCGTTTAGCCAGATTATTGCCGTCAGCGCCAAAATGAAACACGTGGTGGAACAGGCGCGCAAGCTGGCGACGTTGAGCGCGCCGCTGCTGATTACCGGTAATACCGGCACCGGCAAAGATCTCTTTGCTCATGCCTGCCACCTGGCAAGTCCGCGTGCGTCAAAACCGTATCTGGCGCTGAACTGCGCGTCAATTCCTGAAGATGCGGTTGAAAGCGAGCTGTTTGGCCATGCGCCGGAAGGTAAAAAAGGCTTCTTTGAGCAGGCGAATGGCGGTTCGGTTCTGTTAGATGAAATTGGCGAAATGTCGCCACGTATGCAGACCAAATTGCTGCGTTTTCTCAATGACGGCACATTCCGTCGCGTGGGAGAAGATCACGAAGTTCATGTTGATGTTCGCGTGATTTGCGCAACGCAAAAGAACCTTGTGGAACTGGTGCAGAAAGGACTTTTCCGTGAAGACCTCTATTATCGTCTTAATGTACTAACGCTAAACCTGCCGCCGCTGCGCGATTGCCCACAAGATATTATGCCGCTTACCGAACTGTTTGTGGCGCGTTTTGCCGACGAGCAGGGCGTGCCGCGTCCGAAACTGTCTGCAGATCTCAGCACGGTACTAACTCGTTATGGTTGGCCGGGCAACGTGCGTCAGCTTAAAAATGCGATCTACCGGGCGCTGACCCAGCTAGAAGGCTATGAGCTACGACCACAGGATATTTTGCTGCCGGATTACGATGCGGCAACGGTTGCTGTCGGAGAAGAGGTGATGGAAGGGTCGCTGGATGAAATCACCAGCCGCTTTGAACGCTCCGTGTTGACGCAGCTGTATATGAATTATCCCAGCACGCGCAAGCTGGCCAAGCGCCTCGGCGTTTCGCATACTGCGATTGCTAACAAATTGCGTGAGTATGGACTGAGCCAGCAGAAAAAAAGCGAAGAGTAATGCCGTAAATGAAAATGCCTCCATGCGGAGGCATTTTTGTATGCAGACGCAGCTTACGCTTTCAGTACGTCCAGCGCAGCAGTGTAGTCTGGTTCGTTGGTGATTTCATTGACCAGCTGGCTGAAAACAACGTTATCATTTTCGTCAATAACGACCACGGCACGTGCGGCCAGGCCTTTCAGCGGGCCTTCAGCGATTTCAACACCGTAGTTTTTCAGGAATTCTGCATTGCGCAGGGTGGACAGCGTGATAACGTTGCTCAGACCTTCCGCACCGCAAAAACGAGAATGTGCAAAGGGCAGGTCGGCCGAAACGCACAGTACGACGGTATTGTCGATTTCTGTCGCCAGTTGGTTAAACTTACGTACCGATGCCGCGCAAACGCCGGTATCGATGCTTGGGAAAATATTCAGCACTTTGCGCTTGCCGGCGAACTGGCCCAGCGTAACGTCAGACAGATCTTTAGCCACAAGGGTAAAAGCCTGAGCTTTGCTTCCTGCCTGAGGAATGGAGCCAGCGACTGCAACCGGGTTGCCCTGGAAATGAACGGTTTGTGACATGGTTATCTTCCTGTTTACATATAGTTAACGTCGAGGCTAGTTTATGCCATCAGCAGTTAACACGGCAAACGCTATTTGCGGATATCCGCTTCAGGGACTGCACTAAGGAAAACGAATGAGAACAGTAAAGGTATATGAGGAAGCCTGGCCGCTGCACACTCCCTTTGTTATTGCCCGTGGGAGCAGAACCGAAGCGCATGTGATGGTGGTCGAAGTGGAAGAAAATGGCGTCACAGGCGTCGGAGAGTGTACGCCTTATCCGCGCTACGGTGAAAGCGATGCCTCAGTGCTGGCGCAAATTATGAGTATTGCGCCACAACTGGAAAATGGACTGACGCGTGAAGAACTGCAAAAGCTGCTGCCAGCGGGAGCGGCGCGTAACGCGGTGGACTGTGCGTTGTGGGATCTGAATGCGCGACAACAGCAGTTGTCTCTGGCTGAACTGGTGGGTTGCGAACTGGCGGAGGTGGTGACGACAGCGCAAACGGTGGTGATTGGAACGCCCGAACAGATGGCGGCGAGCGCGGCAGCACTGTGGGAAAATGGGGCGAGACTGCTGAAAGTCAAACTGGATGCCCGTTTAATCAGCGAACGGATGGTTGCCATTCGTGCGGCTGTTCCTGATGCCACAATCATTGTCGACGCTAACGAATCCTGGCGGGCAGAGGGCCTGGCCGCGCGCTGTCAGCTTCTGGCTGATTTAGGGGTTGCGATGCTGGAACAACCGCTCCCGGCGCAGGATGATGCCGCGCTGGAGAATTTTGTGCATCCGCTACCGATCTGCGCAGATGAAAGTTGCCACACCCGCAGCAGCCTGAAAGCGCTGCACGGGCGCTATGAAATGGTCAATATCAAACTGGATAAAACAGGGGGCCTGACCGAAGCGCTGGCGCTGGCCATCGATGCACGCGAGCAGGGGTTTGCGCTGATGCTGGGCTGCATGCTGTGTACATCCCGGGCGATTAGCGCGGCGTTACCCCTCACGCCGCAGGTCAGTTTTGCCGATCTCGATGGACCTACCTGGCTTGCCAGCGACGCGGAGCCATCCCTGCATTTTACGACCGGACAGCTTCATCTCTAGGGTGCCAACGCAGGAGATTGGACATGGCCAGCAGGTATTTCTCGCTCGCTTCATCGGATGAAATGGGCGGAAATTCGGCGGTGATACAGTGCAAGTTCAGGTCGGCGCACCAGCTACCAAAAGAGCCAGGCGTTTCGTAACCTACGCTGGTGACAAGCGGCAATTCAAATGATTGCGCCAGCCATGCGCCTAACTCGCTGCGTCTGGGATCTTCAATACAGGCCAGCGGATCGTGAAAAGAAACCACCCAGGCGGGATGAATCCGGTGAATAAGCTGACACAGCGCCTGCGTTTCTGGTTCTGACCCCGGATGCTCGCCGGTCAGCAAAACCACGTCGCGTTCTTCTGCGCTACTGTTCCAGCGATATACCGTTTCACCCGCTTTCCAGTTTGCGGCAGGAAAGTTACGGTTAAGATCTACGCCGTTCGCATTTGCGCGCAGCCCAAGCTGGCAACCGTCGGGGTTCACCGCCAGCACCACATGGTGACGACGCAGGGAAGGGTTAAGCGTACGCAATGCGCAGGAAAGGGTGACGACAGATGAGTTTTCGTCACCGTGCGTACCTGCCAGTATCAGGCCGCTTTCATGATCGGCTGCCAGCGCAGGAAACCAGATTAGCGGTGCGCCTAACGATGAACGTCCGTAATGTTCGGTTCCTGGCGGAAATGCGCCGCGCTCGGCACGGGGACGGGTAGCGGTCATAGTCATCTCTGAATGCTCGAATAGTTACTCGCAGTGTTGTGCAAAATGTATGGATAATCAAATCGTTTTCACACACTTATCTTTTCAGGTGTAATATCACTTTCTTGTCGGAAGTTAATTGCATTTCCTGCTGGCGATACAAATAATTACACATTCACTTAGTAGCCGGAATTGAGGGTATTTTATGCAGCATTCTGTTTCAGTAACCTGTTGTGCGCTGTTGGTTAGCAGCATTTCCTTATCATGGGCTGCTGATGTTCCCAGCGGAACGGTACTGGCAGAGAAACAAGAACTGGTGCGGCATATAAAAGATGAACCGGCGTCGCTTGATCCGGCAAAGGCCGTCGGACTTCCTGAAATTCAGGTTATTCGTGATTTATTTGAAGGGCTGGTCAATCAGAATGAGAAGGGAGAAATTGTTCCTGGCGTCGCCACCCAGTGGAAAAGTAACGATAACCGCATCTGGACGTTTACGCTTCGTGACAATGCGCAATGGTCCGATGGTACACCGGTAACGGCGCAGGATTTTGTCTACAGCTGGCAGCGTCTGGTTGATCCCAAAACACTATCACCGTTTGCGTGGTTTGCTGCGCTGGCGGGTATTAGCAATGCTCAGGCGATCATCGTTGGCAAAGCAGCGCCTGATAAGCTTGGCGTTAGCGCGGTCGATGCGCGTACATTAAAAGTTCAACTGGATAAACCGCTCCCCTGGTTTGCCAATCTGACGGCAAGTTTTGCATTTTATCCGGTACAAAAAGCCAACGTTGAGAGCGGCAAAGAGTGGACCAAACCGGGCAATCTGATTGGTAACGGCGCCTACGTGCTCAAAGATCGCGTCGTAAATGAAAAACTGGTCGTTGTACCGAATACGCATTACTGGGACAACGGTAAAACGGTTCTGCAAAAAGTCACCTTCCTGCCCATTAATCAGGAATCGGCAGCCACTAAGCGCTACCTTGCGGGTGATATTGATATCACGGAATCCTTCCCGAAAAACATGTATCAGAAACTGTTGAAGGATATTCCGGGCCAGGTTTATACCCCGCCTCAGCTTGGCACTTACTATTATGCCTTCAATACCCAGAAGGGACCGACTGCCGATTCCCGCGTGCGCCTGGCGCTGAGTATGACGATCGATCGTCGTTTGATGGCGGAGAAAGTATTAGGTACCGGCGAGAAGCCCGCCTGGCATTTCACGCCGGATGTTACGGCAGGATTTGTACCTGAACCTTCGCCGTTTGAGCAAATGAGTCAGGAAGAGTTGAATGCTCAGGCGAAAACCCTGCTGCGTGCAGCAGGCTATGGTCCGCAGAAACCGCTTAAACTGACGCTGCTGTACAACACCTCTGAAAACCACCAAAAGATTGCTATCGCAGTGGCTTCTATGTGGAAGAAAAACCTCGGTGTCGACGTAAAACTGCAGAATCAGGAGTGGAAAACCTATATCGACAGCCGTAATACCGGTAATTTTGATGTGATCCGCGCTTCCTGGGTGGGGGACTACAATGAGCCTTCTACGTTCCTGTCGTTATTAACATCGACCCATACGGGCAATATCTCCCGCTTTAATAATCCGGCATACGATAAAGTATTAACTCAGGCTACGTTGGAAAATACCGAGAAGGCGCGGAATGCGGATTATAATACGGCAGAGAAAATTCTGATGGAACAGGCACCTATTGCGCCAATTTATCAGTATACCAACGGGCGGTTAATTAAACCGTGGCTGAAAGGGTACCCGATTACTAACCCTGAAGATGTCGCATACAGCCGCACAATGTATATTGTGAAGCACTGATTGAGATGTACCAGGTTACCGGCATGGACAGAGTGGTCCACTGCCGGTCAGCCTCGGGAATAAACAACGGGGGCGCGCTCCACACGCAGCCAGTCCTGTCCTGATGCGTTCATAAAGGCTGATATCGCAGCCTTTATCCTTTCTTACCCTCATCTTTAACAGAACAACCTCATCTGTATTAATGAATGCCATGCATAGGTCAAATCAGAGATGACTGGGTAATCACGGCGGGGGTTCTGACCTAAAATAGTGTTTTAACATGACAGGGGCTTGGCCGTGGAATACTCAGTACTAAGTAACAACTGCAGAATGCCGATGGTTGGTTTTGGCGTTTTTAAGGTCACCGATAAGGAAGAGTGTAAGCAGTCAGTTTTAAGCGCTATTCGCACCGGTTACCGCCTCATCGATACCGCAGCCGTATACAGCAATGAAGATGCCGTGGGTGAGGCGGTTCGTGCAGCCATCGCCGAAGGTTTGTGTACCCGCGAGGAGTTATTTATCACTTCTAAGCTGTGGGTCCAGGATATGGCCAACTACGATATGGCTAAAGCCGGTATTGAGGCGTCGCTGAAAAAATCGGGCCTGGAATATTTTGATCTTTATTTATTGCATCAGGCCATGGGCGATTATTTCAGCGCCTGGCGCGCTCTGGAAGAGGCTTATGAAACCGGTAAACTGAAGGCCATTGGCGTCTCCAACTTCTATGCGCATGTGTTAGCTAACTTCTGTGAAACCGTCAGAATTCAGCCGATGGTGAACCAGGTCGAATTGCATCCTTACTTTGCGCAACCTGTAGCCATTGAAACGATGAAGCGCTACAACGTTCAGCCTGAAGCCTGGGCGCCGTTAGGCGGTGGGAGGCATAAACCATATGAAGATGAAATGCTTCAGGGAATTGCGGATGCCCATCAAAAAACCGTTGCTCAGGTTGTTCTGCGCTGGAACGTGCAGCGCGGCGTGACGGTGATTCCTAAATCCACCCGGCAGGAGCGTATTGCAGAGAATTTTGCCATCTGGGATTTCTCACTCACGGATAGTGAAATGGCGCAAATCAGCGCGCTGGATCTAGGCTATGTGGGTGAGGCGGTGAAGCATTTTAATCCTGAATTCGTTCGCGGCTGCCTTGGCGTTAAAATCCACGACTGACCGTGTTGAAAATGTCGCGAGCTCGTAAAACGGACAACTTTTTTGCCTGCGTTAAAATGGCTGGTGTGATTTTCCGCCAGCCATTTTAGGTTTCCGGGGGCTGGTGTTCCCGGCAAATCAGCAACGAATCCTCTTCACTTAACACCTCTTTCGTCAGATTACAAAATCCCTGACCACCCGTTTTTTGGTGGAATCGACAGCTATGGCAAAGACCAAAGCCAGGCACATTGTTGGTCCGCTGGATCCCACGTAACAGTTCAAATAGTAGCTCTTTAAGTACCGTCGCGCGTTCACCCATCGCCGTTTCACCTGCCACTAAAAACGTCGGCGGGAGCAGGGCATCCAGTAACGTACCGGCTGATTCAGTTAACTGTAAATGTACGCTGCGTTTATCGCGGGCATCCTGCTTGCGAACAATCAGTCCTTTGCTTTCCAGGAGCTTCAGCGATTGCGATACGGTGCCTTTGGTGAGACCGAGGTAGTCCGTTACGCCAAGCGGCGTATTGGAATAACGGTTGCAACGGGCCAGATACATTAACGCGCTGAGTTGTACCGGCTGCAGCTCCGCCAGTAATGGATGTTGGCGAAACCACATCCGTGTCAGGCTGGAAAGCCTGTCCAGGACATCGAAAAGTGACATATCGTGCATAACAACTTCCTCCTCGATATATAGTATCGATTAAAAACTATATTGACAAAGCATAAAAGTGGCGTAGCATGAATTATAGTATCGAGTCGATACTATAATTTAAAAGGAGATCCATCATGACGAAAGCCCGTTTTTATCATGCCGGTTGCCCGGTTTGCGTTTCCGCAGAACAAGCGCTGCTTCAGCATCTGTCCTCTGATGTTGAAATCGATGTTATTCATCTGGGAGAACAACCTGGCCGGGTTGCGGAAGCCGAACTGGCTGGCGTGAAGTCCGTTCCGGCGCTGGTGATCGACGGCAATGTGCTGCATATCAATTTTGGCGCCCCCATTGAAGCGCTGAAATAACCCGGTGCGTTCGGGAAGTGGCATAAGCAATTTCCCGAACATACGGAGCTGTAAGGAAGGGACGTTATGAATGCGACGGGAAAATACCATCCGATAGATTGCGATCTTCATGATTATCTGGAGGTCGCCTGCCTGTACCATTATTGGTTGCGTATTGAGCTAACCGATGGCACGTGTATGGATGCCAGAGCGTTGACCACCTGCACCACCAGAGATAAAGAAGAATTTCTGCTGGTGGAATGCCATGACGACCAACAAAAAATTCGTCTGGATCGTTTGTCTGCGATCGCTACGCTGACGGCCGGGGCGACGTTTAGCGTCGTGAGCTTTCGTTGAGTAACGACGCAACAAATTCGCTGCTGCTATACGGTATAAATACGAATGTCATGCGCCTGGAAAGCCGTGGCATACTCTTTACTGATATTTTCCTCCACGACAATCACATCAATATTGCTGCTTTCGGTGACGACATAACGGGCGACGGCCGGGATCTTTTCCGCCGTCAGTGCGACGATAGTTTCATTGCACTGTTTGATTACCGCCTTTTTGAACTCGCAATCCGCATAATCAAATCCGGTTAAGCCGGATTCTGGCGACATCGCGCAGCCGCCAATAAATCCCTGATCGAATAAGATGTTCTGCACTTGTGCGGTAGCGGTGGACCCCACACATCCTCCCGAGGATCTCTGCACCGCGCCGCCCAACATGATGACCTCAAACAGCGGTTTTTCCAGCAAAACGGCGGCAATCTCTGGTGAGTTGGTCACTACGGTTAATGCCAGTTCGGCCGGCAGGGCTTCAGCCATCGCTAAATTTGTGCTGCCCGTGTCGATAAAAATGCAGCTTCCGGATTTGACCAACCGGGCGCACCTCTGCGCGATACTGCTTTTTTTCGCCACATTAATGCTCTTGCGTACGGCAATGTCTTCGGATTCAGGAAGGGTAATGACCGCGCCGCCATAAACCTTTTTACACACGCCATCTTTACTCAGCTCATGCAGGTCGCGGCGGATCGTATGTTCAGAAACGCCTAACCGACTGGCGAGCTCGGAACAAATGACTCTGCCGTTTTCCTGCAAGATCTGATAGATAAGCGCCTGGCGCTGTTCCGGGAAAGCAGCATAATCGAGCATAAATACTCCAGTTAAATAAAAATATCGAGCAGCATCACGCATGATCGTGCATTATGATTAACGATGTCAACATTCTTGAGAACATACTGTTCGGAATACAACGAGAAGAGGTTCGCGATGAAGATTGCGCATATGGCTTTATGGACACAGGATCTCGAGCAGCAAGCGCGTTTCTGGGTCACGTTCTTTGACGGCAAGATTAACGAAAAATACTGCAGTAAAACCAACCCTGGATTTGAATCTTATTTTGTTCGTATTGGTGATGAGATTGCGATTGAAATAATGACCAAACCGGGCCTGACAAGATGGCAGCCAGACAATAACACCTGCGGATGGGTGCACCTTGCACTCTCTGTCGGCTGCGCGGCAAAAGTTGATGCCATCGCGAAACGCGCTCAGGAACAGGGGATTTTAACTTCTGCTCCACGAACTACCGGTGATGGCTATTACGAAGCGGTAATACGAGATCCTGATGGTAATTTCATTGAGATTGTCGCCTAAAGTTGTACAAATTTCCCTGCTGATAAATGGCATCGGTGGCTGATTATTGATGAATATTGTTCATAGGTTCGTTCTTATTTAACCCTCTAATCATCGGTGCGTTGGGTCTTTATAATTTTACTGTTTCAGTACCCACCGGCAGTACGCTGGCGTTATTTTGGAGAATCAAACATGCAACATCAACTGGATGCCAGACAGCAGGCAATCATACCTATTGCCGCGTTCACCGTTACAGGTCAGAGTGAAAAACTGGATGCAGCATTAAATGCCGGGCTGGATGCGGGACTCACCCTCAATGAAGCGAAGGAAATTCTGCAACAGCTCTATGCTTACTGCGGTTTCCCCCGCAGCCTGAACGGACTTGCTTGTTTAATGTCCGTGGTTAAAAACCGTAGAGAAAGAGGAATTACCGACCCAGAGGGAAATCCGGCCACGCCGCCGACGGAGGGCTGGGACAGTTTCCTGGCGGGGAGTTGCACCCAGACCCAGCTCGTCGGACATCCGGTCAGTGGGCCGCTGTTCGATTTTGCGCCTGCTATTGATGTCTGGCTAAAGGCACATTTATTTGGCGATATTTTTCAGCGTGATGTCCTCAACTGGAAGATGCGGGAGCTGGCGACGATTTCTGCGTTAGCGGTATTAGGCGGTGTGGACAGTCAACTGAAGAGCCATTTTGCTATCTGTCTGAATATCGGCATTACCACTGACCAACTCATTGAATTTATTGCAATACTCGAACAGCATTGTGGTAGTGAGATAGCAACTAATGCCCGCGCGGTGGTTGATGAATGTCGCGGTTAAGGTAATACCTAATCCCTGAGGAAATCTTAATGGTCATGAACGTGAAGGGTTATGCCGCTCTGGCGGTGAAAGAAGATCTGGTTCCACACAGCTTTGTTCGTCGCGATCCGCGCGAAGATGACGTGGTGATTGATATCTTATACAGCGGTGTATGTCACTCAGATATCCACAATGCCTATAATGACTGGGGCGGGGCTAAGTATCCGATGGTGCCGGGACACGAAATCATTGGCCGTGTGGTGCATGTCGGGAAGTCGGTGACCAAATTTGCCGTAGGCGATCTCGCCGGGGTTGGCTGCATGGTTGACTCATGCCAGCACTGTAGCGCCTGCGAACAGGGGCTAGAGCAATATTGCGAAGAGGGTAACACGCTCACGTATAACGATATCGATCGTCATGATGGCCTGCCTACCTTCGGGGGCTATTCCGACAAGATTGTCGTTACCGAAAAGTTTGTTGTGAAGGTTCCAGAAGGGATAGATTTACGCGGCGCGGCGCCGCTGCTTTGTGCCGGGATCACCACATGGTCGCCGCTGCGTCACTGGCAGGTTGGAGAGGGCAGTAAAGTCGCGGTTGTTGGGTTGGGCGGCCTCGGGCATATGGCCATCAAACTCGCTAACGCATTGGGGGCTGAAGTTACGCTGTTCACGCGTTCGCCAGATAAAGAAGCAGATGCCAGACGTCTGGGTGCCAGTCACGTTGTGCTTTCCACTGACCCTGAGCAGATGAAGGCCGCCGGTAATCAGTTTGATCTGATTATTGATACTGTCCCGTATGTCCACGACCTGAATCCCTATATCCCAACGTTGGCGCTAAGCGGTACGCTGGTGCTGGTTGGCTATCTGGGCGCATTGGATCCGTTCCTGAATACGGTTCCACTGATTCTCGGGCGGAAATCCGTCGCGGGTTCGGTTATCGGTGGGATTGCAGAAACGCAGGAAATGTTAGATTTTTGCGGCCAGCATGGTATTACAGCCGATGTCGAAGTGATCAATATTCAGGATATTAATAGCGCCTGGCAGCGGATGTTGAAAAGCGATGTGAAATACCGCTTTGTGATTGATATTGCCTCGCTGAAATAACGCTAAAAAAGACGCGGATTTCCGCGTCTTTACGTTTGTTAGTGTGTCGATGGCGATACTTCAGGATTATCCATATACAGCGTCTGGCTGGGGAAGGCGAAGTCGGCGCCGTTTGTCTGGACTATCGAAATAATTTTCAAATAAACGTCCTGTTGTACCGCAAGCCATTCCTGCCATACGGTAGTTTTCGTGAAGCAGTACACCATGATATTTAACGATGAATCAGCAAATTCATTGAAATAGACCAGTAGAGTTTGTTTCTGGTCTATCCCCGGATGATTTTGCAGCATTTGTCTGACCGCCTCGACAACTGCCCCAATTTTATCGGCATCTTCATATCGCAATCCGATCACCGTTTTGATTCTTCTGTTGGTCATACGCCCTGGATTTTCTACGCTGATTGAGGAGAAAATCGAGTTTGGGACGTACAAGGGGCGATGATCGAAGGTGTTTATTTTGGTCATTCGCCAGCCAATTTCTGTCACTGTGCCTTCAATATTACGGTCCGGGGAACGGATCCAGTCACCGATGCTAAACGGTCTGTCGAAATAGAGCATAATGCCGGAGAAAAAATTGCTCAGAATGTCTTTACCTGCCATACCTACAGCGATACCACCGATGCCGCCAAAGGTTAGCAGACCCGATAAGCTCATGCCGAAATGTTCGCCATATAGCAAAATGATGGCGACCACGATGGTAATCTTAATGATCCGCGACAGGATCCTCGCGCTGGTAATATCTCTGCCTTTATTAATCTGCGTCTTTTCAAACTGATTAATCACCAGAAAAAGTTTGATTGTCAGAATCAGCGCAATTAACGAGGTGCAGATAAAATCGACTACGCTGGGAGAGATAAATTTCAGGTCGTAACTCTCGATCACGTTATTGGCAATACTGCCGAAGGTTCCAATGATAATGGCATAGACGAAAAATTGTGCCGCATGAAATATGAACCCTTTGCAACGTCTTTCACCACGGTGAAACCAAACGCTCATCAGCACCAGTGCGGTAAAGCAACTGAGAATTACCGTCAAATTAAACGCATTATTCATAAACAGTTCAGCGATCATGATCCTTCCTGGCAGCTCCGTGGTTGCTAAATATCATCTGACATCCCGCTCATCGGATATTTTACGCAGTTTTGGCGCTCAGATCATTAATCAAAGGGCGAGAGAAATAATGCAATCAGCGCTATTTTCAGCGCAATCACGCAGGCGTCACTGATGAAGGGGCGTTATGTAGCAGACAGTAAGCTGATGTCATGGTATTGTTAGCGCAAAGTAACAAGATTTTCATCTGCAAAAGGACAGTACTATGATCATGGCTAAGCTGAAGACAGCGAAGGGACGAAAGTTTTTGTTGTGCCTGCTTGGAGTGTTTATTATCGCAGCGTCGGTAGTCACGCGAGCGACGATCGGCGGCGTTATTGAACAGTATGACATTCCGCTATCCGACTGGACCGCCTCAATGTATGCCATTCAATCTGCAATGATTTGTGTCTACAGCATGGTGTTTACCATTCTGCTGGCCATCCCGCTGGGCATCTATTTCCTTGGTGGCGACGAGAAACACTAAGTGTTTGTCATGCCGGATGAATATCCATCCGGCATTGTATGGTGTGGTTAGTCGTCTTCGTCGTCATCCAGTTCAACTGGCGTCTGATACTGATCCGGCTTGATAACCAGCAGGTCACAGCGTAGATGATCGATAACCTGCTCAGCAGTATTACCGAGGAATGCAGCAGAGATACCGGTACGTCCGACGGTACCCAGGACCACGATGCCCGCCTGTAAGTGTTCGGCTAAATCAGGAATAACCTCTTCAGGCAATCCTTTTTCAACGTGCGTTACTTTCTCATCGATACTGAATTTCTGGCGTAATGCCTTCATTGCCAGCAGATGCTGTCCACGGATCGCATCGTTATATACGCTGGGATCAAATTCAGGGAGCTCAATCGCAATGTTTATGGGGGTAACAGGGTAGGCGCCAACCAGATGCACTTCGGTATGGTTAACCTGTTCCGCCAGTTGCAGCGTTTCTTTGACCAGTTTTTCATTGAGCGCGTTGTGATAGGCCTCTTCACTGGCGAGGTTCACCGCAACCAGGGCTTTACCGCCTTCAGGCCACGGCTGGTCTTTAACCATCCACACCGGGCTTGGGCATTTACGCAATAAATGCCAGTCGGTCGGGGTGAAAATTACGGCTTCCAGACGGTCGTGTTGGTGCGCCATTTTTAGCACCAGGTCATGCCTGGCGCTAATGACTTCCTGGATGATGGCTTCAAAGGGACGGTTGTGCCAGACCACTTTGATCTCAATAGGGATCCCTGCTTCGATGTAGTATTTCGCTTGTTCACGAATCCACGCTGTTCGCTGGCTGATGACACCCTGACGCATTGCCGTACGCTCATCGGGCGACAGCAGGGTAGTCATCTCATAGGAAAAGTCATAGATCGGCAAAAAGGCTTTAATTTTGCCACCAATCCGTTGATGCAAATAAACAGCTCGCCGTAATGCGGGTTGATCGTCCTGGTTCGGGTCGATGACGACCAGCATATTTTTATACATAGCCATACAGGGTCTCCTTACAACTGTCATCGCAGTTTGTAACTAAAAGAGTAACCCAATAATGTGGATTGAAACAGGGGAGAACCTCCTGCCAGATCAATAAATTGGGGAAATTTCCATTGTTAACCCACATCCCGCTCAATTTAAACGACTTTTCTCAATATGCGCGGCACCTGCAGTACACCGCCTTCTTAAGCCAGTCAGAGCCGCATCTCTCTGTTAATTTAAAAAAACTCATCAAGCATCAGGTGAAACTGTAATTTTTTCTCGTCGGGTTGAGGAAGGCCATATTGTTGAAAAAGCCTGTTCTGCAATGAAGGGGAAAAGTCACCGAGGCAGTTCCAGAGAATAGCGAGATCCTGGTATTGATCGGCGATGCCTGCTCGTCCAACATCAATACACCCCACTATTTCACCATTATAAAAAATGAGGTTATCCAGCGAAAAGTCGCCGTGGGTTACAACTGGAACGGATGAGAAGGGCATAAGCGTATGCATCTTTTCCCAGACCTGTTCAACAGACCAGCCGCTGCGTTCATCATCAAAATCCTCGGTATCAACCAGATTATTTTTCATGCGGGCTTGTGCTAGCGAGAGCCGAAATTGGTGGTTACTGTTAAAAGGGCAGCTATTTACTGGAATGGCATGTAACCGGAGCAAGAATGCCGCCAAAGCATCTACAATATCATGGCTGGCATCAGGGTATTCTTCCAACATCTGGAATGCTGTTTTCCCTGGTATTGCAGTGGTGAGTAGCAACGCTTCGTTATCAGTACGGGAAAAATGCTTAACGCGTGGCAGCGGGATATGCTCTTTCAACCAGATAAGTCTGGCCATTTCATCCGTAATATCATCGGCTACACTACCTTTACCTTGCTTCAGATATAATTCCGGCGCATCCACCTTATCGTACAGACGATAGATTGCAGCCCCAGATTGGCCTACATTATCGCGTGCCCATTTATAGCCCTCTAACTCAGCGTCCAGACTTGAATTTAATTGCAAACTCGCGCAGGCACTTTCCCTTTGAATATGATTCATGACATTCCTTGGTATGAGTATGGATAAATGGCGGGGGCAATATTACAGGTTGATTATTTAAACAGGGGAGAACCTCCTGCCAGATCAATAAATCGGGAAAATTTAGTGATTTGACAGAAGGATAACAGAGATACTTGCAGAACGATTATGCAACGTTACGCGTGTGGCCAGCAAGAACTGCCAGCGCATCGCTATTCTCAATAGTGATGTATTTGCCTTTCACCGCCAGCATACCGCTTTTCTGGAAACGCCCCAGCAGGCGGCTAATAGTTTCAACCGTCAGACCGAGGTAGTTACCGATGTCGCCACGAGTCATGGTCAGACGGAATTCACGAGGCGAGAATCCACGCTGGGCGAAGCGGCGGGACAAATTGTAAATAAAGGCCGCCAGGCGCTCTTCAGCGTTTTTCTTCGACAACAGCAGGATCATGTCCTGGTCGCCTTTGATTTCGCCACTCATCAGACGCATCATCTGTTGACGCAGATTCGGCATTTTGCCGGACAGGTCATCCAGAGTTTCGAAAGGAATCTCACATACCATTGAGGTTTCCAGAGCCTGGGCAAAGCTCGGGTGATGACCGCTGCCAATCGCGTCAAAACCTACCAGGTCACCTGCCAGATGGAAACCGGTGATTTGCTCATCGCCTTGCTCGGTAATGGTATAGCTTTTAATCGTTCCGGAGCGGATAGCATAGAGTGATTTAAGCTCATCACCTGCTTTAAAGAGCGTCTGCCCCTTTTGGATAGGCTTTTTGCGCTCGATGATGTTATCGAGCTGGTCAAGCTCATGCTCGTTAAGTGTGAACGGGATGCAAAGCTGGCTGATGCTGCAATCCTGGCAATGGATAGCACAACCGCCAGACTGAATGCGCCGTATAATTCGCTTTTCCGGGATCATAGGTCTGCTCAAGCCGTAATTGATATTTGTCAATTTTAACATCTTTTTGGTGAGCACGTAAGCCTGAGCTACTCCCAATAGAGAATAATTCAGGCATAACTGGGTTGAATGTTTGTATCTACCTGATTAACCGTACTTTATTTAAGGCTGTATTATGTGGAAGTGTGATGAATAAGGCATTAATTGCCTGGATTCTAGAGTAGTAAATAGCCTTCATGACGCAATAGCCACTCTTTTCGCTGCACACCGCCGGCATATCCAGTCATAGTACCGTTACGCCCAATGACGCGATGACAAGGCACTACAATACTTACCGGGTTTGACCCATTCGCCGCCCCGACGGCTCTGGCAGCGCCAGGGCGTCCCAGTTGTTCGGCCAGTTGACCATAATGCATGACTTGTCCACAGGGAATGGTACGTAACGCTTGCCAGACTTCACGCTGGAAGGGGGTACCCGCGGTGGCGGTTTCCAGTGTGTCAATAATGCTAAGGTTGCCGGCAAAATATTCAGCCAGCTTATCACTCAATCCGCCAGGGTTTTTGGCAGCGATACGCTGATAACCTTCATCGCGGTAATGAATGTCCAGCAACTGCACCATACGATCGCTGTGTTGATCCCATTCGACCGCGCGCAGACGAAATTGCTCATCGCAAATGATCCACAGCGGGCCCAGCGGCGTGGCGATGGTGTCTTCCAGTAAGTTCAGCATCCGTTTCTCTCATTGCAACATTACAGGCAAGATGACACATTATCACGCCAGTTATCGTCGCAGCTATACCTCTAAAATGGATATCCGTTTGTTGGAAGTAGATCGCTTCCACTGCGTGAACTTGGTGAATTATTGGAAATAATCGTAAACCGTTGTCGGTATAATAGTGCACGGTTATGATAAGAGCCGTCGCAATACGCTGGAGGATGAAACATGAACCTTGATGACGCATCGTTGTTTCTTGACGCGATGGGGGATGTTCAACCGCTGAAAAGCCGCACCGAGGTGCACTGGCAGCCCACGCGCAATCTCCGCGCTCCGGCTCGTATTGATACGCTGCAATTGGATAATTTTCTCTCAACGGGTTTTCTCGATATTGTCCCGTTGAGCGTACCATTGGAGTTTCGCCGCGAAGGTTTGCAGCACGGTGTGACTGACAAACTACGAACCGGTAAATATCCGCAGCAGGCGAGTCTCAATCTCGTCCGTCAGCCCGTTGAAACCTGCCGTCAGATGCTCTTCAGTTTTATTCTGCAGGCGCAGCAAGAAGGGTTGCGTAACGTGTTGGTGATACACGGCAAGGGGCGCGACGATAATTCTCATGCCAACATTGTTCGCAGCTATGTAGCGCGCTGGCTGACGGAATTTGAAGATGTACAAGCCTACTGCGCCGCACTGCCGCATCACGGCGGCAGCGGAGCATGCTATGTGGCATTACGTAAAACCGCGCAGGCAAAACAGGAGAACTGGGAGCGTCACGCTAAGCGCAGTCGCTGACCGACATAAACATCAGGCGGCCAGCACCCGGTTCCGCCCTTCGTTTTTGGCTTTGTACAGCGCGTCGTCTACGCGTTTGAATAGCTCATCGATACTTTCATTGGTTTCGTGCCGCGCAACGCCAATGCTGACGGTAAAGCGGGGAAGGCCAGGAAGCGTCACCTTGGCCACCGCCGCGCGTATTACTTCTGCGAGATTAAGGGCAACCTCCAGTGAGGTTCGCGGCAGAAGGAGTACAAACTCTTCACCTCCCCAGCGAAAAATCAGGTCGTCCTTTCTCGCGCAGGACTCCAGCGTTCGCGCCAGAGCGCAAAGCACATCGTCACCTCTTAAATGACCGAAGAGATCGTTAATGCTTTTAAAGCGATCGGTGTCGATTAATAGCAGGCTGTAGTCCTGCGTCAATGACATTGCGTGCGTCTGTTGTGGTTCGGTTACCTGATAAAAATGTCGGCGGTTCAGTAATCCGGTCAGGGCGTCACGCAGGGCCGCTTGTTCGAGTTCCTGCTCCAGCCTTTTTTGTTCAGTAATGTCATGAATAATGCACAGCATGAGCTTATTGCTGTAGATTTCGATCGGTCCGGCATAAGTTTGTACGTGACGTAAGGAGCCATCTGCAAGCTTATGGACAAAATGCAATGGCTTATGACCGCCGGGCAGATGGGCGATTTCATGCATCACCGGTAGGATATGACGGCCCAACATGTTGATTTCCCATGTATGTTTCTGGCACATCACATCATGGCTGTAACCATAAAAATTCAGTGCGCTGAGATTCGCATCGACGATCAAACCATCGCGGGACGGATCGATAAGTAACATCGGCGCCGCATTGGTCTGGAAGAAGCGCGCGTAAAATCCCTGCTTGTTTCGCTGATAGTTCGCAGAACGACTGGCTTTCAATCCCTGCGCGGTCGGTGTTTCAATGCCTTCGAAAATAATGATGTCCCCCATATCCGGGAGCGACTTAATGGACAGGCGGCTGGCCATCGCGATTTCTTCACCGTTGCGATAAACCGTGAGAATTTCCACAATAGGGTGATGATTTTTCAAGTCACTGAGATACATGGTTAAATCATTTTGGGCATATGTCGAGAATATGCCTTTTCGCAGTGTAGCAAAACAGGAATCCTGCATTAGCTCCCGTGCAACGGTATTAGCGAACACAAGTTCTTCGGTATGTGGTGAAACAATCCACACCGGAAGAGTTAATAAGTCCAGTGAGTGCAGCGCGTTTATACTCATCGATAATCCCGTTATCTTATCTGCTGTGTTGCCCATTTAATGGCGAATGTTTTTATATTACCGTCTCATGATGTTATTGATTGTCGGTGAGACAAGGGGGTACAACTGGCTTTAGTCTGATGTTGTTATCAATTCATGCTACAGGCTATGCCAATAATAGTAGACACTATTTTGGTATTTTTACTGTTATCGCTAAAATCTTTGGCAAATAGACTTCCAATTTTTAATGTCAGTGCCGGACGTGATTTAATCATCAGTATATTTGAATGAATGGCGCTGGAATCATCAACAAAAATGGTGATCCCCATACACACTGTCGCGCCACCAGATACCCGCCAGAAGGTAGATCAACGTCGGCCAGAGATCGCCACCTTGCTGTACTCATGCCTTTACAATGTGTATTAGTTAGAACATGAAAATATTGATATTAATGCGGTAATGCTTATATAAGTATTCATGCTAATTATAATTCTGTACATTTTGTATTCTCTGTGTGCTCACCATCACAATAATCTGATAACAAGCCTGGCAATCATTTTTGGTAGAACAAACCACCAGATTAAGGCAAATAATCAGCATCATTCTGTGATTTAAGTGAAAGGGCTGCTGACTCTTATTGAATATTCGCCTTTCGTATCAGGGTAATGGCAATTTGCATGGCAGGTGCTATAAAAAATAATATTCACCTCATTTTCTTGGTAAACAGGGCTAAAATGTTAAATAATATTAGCGTCAGGACTTTTATTGTTTTATTTCTGGTAATAACAGCAGTGGCTCTTAATGTGGTGGAGATAATACTTGCAGCCGGTATTGATGTTATTATTGGCAGCAATTTGGTAAGTTTCATTTCTCTATTATGTCTGTGGTGGTATATGACCAAATATCTGGTGATGCCGATTAATACGGTTAAAAGAAGTATTGAAGAGGTTACGTCCGGAAATCTGGCGATCAGCATTCCAGAATTTGGTAATAACTGCGCGGGTAGACTTATACCAGGCATCAATAGCTTATCAAGTAATATTTCAACACTTGTGAATGAGATCAGGATATCCTCACAAACGGCGATGGCGCTCTCAGAACAGCTTGCAGAACGCAGCGCTGAGCTTTCAGTGAAAACAGAACAGCAATCCGGAGCATTAATGCAGACGGCTGCCAACATGGATGAGATCGCGGTGAATACGCGAAATAATGCTGATAATACGCAAATAGCCAGCGCCCAGGCGACAATTGCTACACAGTGCGCCCGACAGGGAGGCGAATTAATGGTGCAGGTGGCGGCAAATATGCGTTCAATCACCGAATGCGCGGAGCAGATGACCGAAATTATTACGCTGATAGATGGTATCGCATTCCAGACAAATATTCTGGCATTGAATGCAGCGGTGGAAGCGGCGAGGGCCGGGGAGCATGGAAAAGGGTTTTCCGTGGTGGCTGGTGAAGTAAGGAAGCTGGCGCACCGCAGCGCAGATGCAGCTAAAAATATTAAACAGCTGATTGCCCAGACTCATCAAAATGTTCAGCAAGGCGCGGCTATCGTACGCGAAGCAGAAAAAAATATGCAGGATATCGTCGGGGGCGCCGGACAATTAAGCCAGTTGATGGGCGAGATATTAACGACCACCCAGGAGCAGGAGAAAGGGATTATCAGGATCACTCATGCTCTGGCCGAACTGGAGAACGTAACCCAAAGTAATGCCGCCATGGTGGATGAGCTTTCTGATTCCTCGGGCATCCTGAAAAACCAGGTGATTGATCTCCAGTCCCGAACCCATCAATTTCGCTTAAGTAAAACTCTTGAGCCTGCAATACGCCAGCGAGCATAACAGGATCTCTCTCACCACAAGCGTCGCATTCGTCGGCGCTTTTTCTGTTATCAGATACTTTTATGAATCATTTCAGCGCAATGGGACAATGAGATATTGCTTAACCTATTCTGACGGCTAGACTATCGAAAAAAGCTGAATGTTTGTGGAGGCGCTGTGGAAGCCATTAAGGGAACGGATGTTAATGTGCCGGATGCCGTGTTTGCCTGGCTGCTGGATGGCCGTGGTGGGGTGAAAACGCTGGAAAATAACGATGTTATCGACGCTCAGCATCCCTGCTGGCTGCATCTTAATTATACCCATTCTGAAAGTGCGCAATGGCTGGCGACCACGCCTCTGCTTCCTAATAATGTGCGTGATGCGCTGGCGGGTGAAAGTACGCGCCCACGTGTAAGCAGAGTCGGGGAAGGTACGTTGATCACGCTGCGTTGTATTAATGGCAGCACCGACGAGCGACCTGACCAACTGGTCGCTATGCGCTTGTATATGGATGAACGTCTGATTGTCTCAACGCGCCAGCGCAAAGTACTGGCACTGGATGATGTGGTCAGCGATCTCCAGGAAGGTACAGGGCCGGCTGACTGCGGTAGCTGGCTGGTGGATGTCTGCGATGCGTTAACCGATCATGCCAGCGAGTTTATCGAGCAACTGCACGACAAGATTATAGACCTGGAAGATAATCTGCTCGATCAGCAAATCCCCCCGCGCGGGTTCCTGGCATTACTGCGCAAGCAACTGATTGTGATGCGCCGCTATATGGCGCCTCAGCGCGATGTCTATGCGCGCCTGGCGAGTGAACGTTTAGCCTGGATGACCGACGATCATCGGCGACGGATGCAGGATATCGCCGACAGGTTGGGAAGAGGGCTGGATGAGATAGACGCCTGTATCGCCCGGACCGGTATCATGGCGGACGAAATTGCGCAGGTTATGCAGGAGTCTCTGGCGCGCCGAACCTATACAATGTCCTTGATGGCGATGGTTTTCCTACCCAGTACTTTTTTAACCGGACTGTTTGGCGTTAACCTCGGTGGTATCCCCGGCGGCGGCTGGCAGTTTGGTTTCTCATTTTTCTGTATTCTGTTAGTGGTCCTGATTGGTGGTGTTACTTTATGGTTGCATCGTAGTAAATGGTTGTAACAACAACATTTTTTAGTGGCTTTTGCGCATGAAAACGGCCAGGTTTTTGAGCGAAGTCAATAAACCATCTACCTATTCGGGGCAATATCTCTCTCGCAGGTGAATGCAACGTCAAGCGATGGGCGTTGCGCTCCATATTGTCTTACTTCCTTTTTTGAATTACTGCATAGCACAATTGATTCGTACGACGCCGACTTAGATTAGTCGGCTTTTTTTTGCCTGCAGGAAATCAGCGTCTACCCTAAAAGAGTCAACCTGATGACTGGAGGGCTATATGACCTGTCTGATTGCAATGCTACAGTGGCAAGTACCAAACGCTGATTCGCTACCCACCGACCCGGTTCCTGTTCCCGATCCGCTACCTCGTCCGCAGCCGATGCCGGATCCGCCACCGGATGAGGAGCCGATTAAATTGTCGCATCGCGGGCGCAGATCTGCGAGGATACGCGCCTGCTGAATGTGAGTTTTTACCGCGAGATTAAATTGTGACCGCTTTTTCAACCCTGAATGTTTTACCTGCCGCCCAACTCGAGAACCTCAACGAGCTGGGCTACCTTGAAATGACGCCTGTTCAGGCTGCCGCGTTACCGGCAATCCTGGCGGGGAGGGATGTTCGCGTGCAGGCTAAAACCGGCAGTGGCAAAACGGCTGCTTTTGGTCTGGGGTTGTTGCAGCATATTGATGCCGCGCTGTTTCAGACGCAGTCTCTCGTGTTGTGCCCAACGCGTGAACTTGCCGACCAGGTGGCAGGGGAACTGCGTCGTTTAGCGCGCTTTCTGCCAAATACTAAGATCTTAACCCTGTGCGGCGGCCAGCCCTTTGGTGCACAGCGTGACTCCCTGCAACATGCGCCACATATTATTGTCGCCACGCCGGGGCGTTTACTTGACCACCTGCAAAAAGGCACCGTTTCTCTGGATGCCCTGAATACGCTGGTGATGGATGAGGCCGACCGCATGCTGGATATGGGTTTTAGCGACGCGATTGATGAGGTGATCCGCTTTGCGCCTGCATCACGTCAGACCTTGCTTTTTTCTGCGACCTGGCCGGAGGCGATTGCCGCCATCAGCGGCCGGGTACAGAAAGATCCGCTAACGATCGAAATTGATACGGTTGATGCGCTGCCAGCTATTGAACAGCAGTTTTTTGAAACGTCCAGCCACGGCAAAATTCCGTTGCTGCAAAAATTGCTCAGCCAGCACCAGCCTGCATCCTGTGTGGTTTTTTGTAATACCAAAAAAGATTGTCAGGCCGTATGCGATGCACTGAATGCGGCGGGGCAAAGCGCACTCTCATTGCATGGCGATCTTGAACAGCGCGATCGCGATCAGACGCTGGTACGTTTTGCCAACGGTAGCGCACGTGTACTGGTCGCTACCGATGTGGCCGCGCGTGGCCTGGATATCAAGTCGCTGGAACTGGTGGTTAATTTCGAACTGGCGTGGGATCCGGAAGTTCATGTCCATCGTATTGGCCGTACCGCTCGCGCTGGCAACAGCGGTCTGGCGATTAGTTTCTGCGCGCCGGAAGAAGCGCAACGTGCCAATATCCTGGCTGAAATGCTGCAGCTAAAACTGAACTGGTTGCCAGCGCCGGGCAATGGTTCAATTCTGCCGCTGGATGCTGAGATGGCTACGTTATGCATTGATGGCGGTAAAAAGGCTAAAATGCGTCCCGGCGATGTTCTGGGCGCTCTGACCGGTGATATTGGTCTGGCTGGCGCTGATATCGGCAAAATCGCCGTCCATCCGGCGCATGTTTACGTCGCTGTTCGCCAGACTGTGGCGCATAAGGCATGGAAACAATTGCAAAACGGTAAGATTAAAGGCAAGACCTGCCGCGTTCGTTTATTGAAATAAATGCGCGTCGGAGCGCCTGATGGCGCTCCGCTTATCTGGCATGATAAGTTACTTCACTTCCACCACGTTCAGGCGCAGCGCATCCAGTTGGGTATCATCCTCTTCTGGCTGCCAGCCCGCGGGTTGCAGCGGGATCTCTTCGCGGTCAAACGCTAAATCACCACCGTCCACCACCTCTGAACCGTGTTTAATGCCTTTAAAATCGAACAGATTGATATCACTCAAATGAGAAGGCACAACGTTCTGCATTGCGCTGAACATGGTTTCAATGCGGCCTGGATAGCGTTTGTCCCAGTCGCGCAGCATATCAGCGATGACCTGACGTTGCAGATTAGGCTGGGAGCCGCACAGGTTACACGGAATAATCGGGAAACCTTTCGCTTCGGAGAAACGTTCAATATCTTTCTCACGGCAGTAGGCCAGTGGACGGATCACGATGTGCTTACCGTCATCGCTCATCAGCTTCGGCGGCATACCTTTCATTTTCCCGCCGTAGAACATGTTTAAAAACAGCGTTTGCAGGATGTCATCACGATGGTGGCCGAGCGCAATCTTGGTGGCGCCTAACTCGGTTGCCGTGCGGTACAGAATGCCGCGACGCAGGCGAGAGCATAGCGAGCAGGTCGTTTTGCCTTCAGGAATTTTATCTTTGACGATCCCGTAGGTGTTTTCTTCGACGATTTTATACTCAACACCCAACTGTTGCAGATACTCCGGCAGAATATGCTCGGGGAAGCCGGGTTGTTTCTGATCGAGGTTAACCGCAACTAAGGAAAAACTGATCGGGGCGCTTTGCTGCAAATTACGCAGGATCTCCAGCATGGTATAGCTGTCTTTCCCTCCGGAAAGGCACACCATAATGCGATCGCCGTCTTCGATCATATTGAAGTCGGCAATCGCTTCGCCCACGTTGCGACGCAGACGTTTTTGCAATTTGTTCAGGTTGTATTGTTCTTTCTTGCTAATATCTTGATTTTGCGACATTTAATAGAGGCTCAATTCATAGTGTGGCATCAGAAGAGTATGCATCACGCCGGATAGTCCGGCAAAAGAAGTCTGATATAAAAACCGTGGCGTGTATGGTACGGATAAGCGGGAAAAATGTCAGCACATTTAGGACAGGAATCGAGGGGTATGAAGGGGAAAACAAAAAGCCCGCCACGATGTGCGGGCCAGACAGCTTAGCGGACAACCAGAACTGAACACTCAGCATGACGCACCACGGCCGCGGCGTTAGAACCCAGCAGGTAAGTGGTGATGTCAGGTCGGTGAGAAGCGATAACGACCATATCAGCCGGTAATTTTTTAGCCATCTCCAGAATTTTATCTTTCGGCGCACCTTCCGCGACATGAACGTGCACTCTGTCCGTTGGGATATTGAACTTCTTGATAATCTCTTCCAGTTGAGATTTCGCTTCGGCTTTCAGATCGTCCATGGCCGGCAACTCTGCCGAGTAGGCCAGTCCCAGGGAAGCGTAATAGGGCAGTGACGGAATAACGGTCAAAAAATGGACCTGCGCATCGTCAATTTTTGCTTCTGCTTCAACATGGGCAATAACGCGTTGAGTTAATTCTGAGTCTGAAATATCGATGGGTACAAGAATCGTTCTGTTCATAAAACCTCCTGTTTAAGTATCCATCTAAAGCTTACCGCGTAATGGCACTTTATGTACAATGACAAAGATCACATTTTGGCATCACTTTATTTTGATTTCAGGGAATTTTCCTTTTATTACCCCATCATAAAATCGACCTTTAGAGACTACGCTCAGGAAATCACGAAAAATACGGGCAGGCACATGCTGGTATTGCAGCGTAGACAATTGATGAAAGCGAATTTCAAGCGTGCAGGAGGATTCGTCATAACCGACGGATGCAATACGGGATGATTTTACAGGGTGATGATTCATTGCAGGTATCCTCTACTACAGGTCTTTATGCAATATATCATCTATCAGGGATGTGTTTTGAAGCAACAGATATAATGTTTTGATCTGGATAAAACAGAATTGCGATAACAGAAAGAAAAACCCGCCGTTGCCGGCGGGCTGACAAAATTAGAACTGGTAAACCATACCCAGAGCTACAGTGTCATCGGTAGAGATGTCATTGCGAGTGTAGAAGCTGTCGTCTTCGTCCAGCAGGTTGATTTTGTAATCAACGTAGGTGGAGAAGTTTTTGTTGAAGAAGTAAGTCGCACCTACAGAAGCATATTTAACCAGATCTTTATCATCGTTACCATTTACAGTAGCCAGATCGCTACCTTTAGACATCAGGAAAGACACTTCCGGACGCAGACCGAAATCGAACTGGTATTGCGCAGTAACTTCAAAGTTCTGAGTTTTGTTGGCAATAGTGTAATCACTACCGTCAGAGCCGCCGTACGGGGTCATATTACGGGTTTCGGAGTACATGGTTGCCAGGTAGATGTTATTCGCATCGTATTTCAGGCCAGCAGTCCACGCGTCAGCTTTATCGCCACCAGCGGTAGAATGGTTCACCTGCTCGTTGGTACGGTCAGAAGAGGTATAGGCAGCACCGAAGGTTACGCCCATACCCAGATCGTAGGTAGAGGAGATACCGAAACCGTCACCGTTGGAATTCTTCACATTACGGTCGCCACCATTGTTGGTGCCTTCCTGCTCATCACTTGTCTGTTCGTTCGCGCCCTGATACTGCAGTGCAACGTTCAGACCGTCAACCAGACCAAAGAAGTCGGTGTTACGGTAGGTCGCTACGCCGTTAGCACGACCGGTCATGAAGTTATCCGCTTTGGTGTAGGAGTCACCACCGAATTCTGGCAGCATATCGGTCCAGGCTTCCACATCGTACAGTACGCCGTAGTTACGACCGTAGTCGAATGAGCCGTAGTCACCAACTTTAATACCCGCGAACGCCAGACGAGTCCAGGAGTTACCTTTATCGTTTTCGGTAGTGTTAGCCTGAACCTGATATTCCCACTGGCCATAGCCGGTGATCATATCGTTAACCTGGGTTTCGCCTTTGAAGCCCATACGCATATAAGTCTGATCGCCATCGCTGTTCGCGTCGTCAGAGAAGTAATGCAGGCCGTCTACTTTGCCATAGAGATCTAATTTGTTGCCGTCTTTATTATAAACTTCAGCAGCGTGAGCCGCGCCTGCAGCCAGCAGGGCAGGAATTACGAGAGCCAGTACTTTTCTGTTCATTGAAATAATCCTTTAGTTTTTTTATTAACCTGTGACTACCCATGTAGGGAGTAAAAGCATGCTAAAGGAGAAGTTCCGTAAACAGATAAATATGAATTGTTACGTCTTAAGTAAAACCTTAAATAAATAATTCTACAGAAACAGTGATAATTATTATGAATGTATGGATTTAATA